>ERZ772883.15-NODE-15-length-202142-cov-6.318838_pt1 | contig 202142 bp, 200 predicted proteins | sample MGYA00580575_ERZ772883 | MGnify/ENA primary metagenome ERZ772883 (study PRJEB29015, sample SAMEA2737666) | human gut metagenome | biome: human gut; feature: human-associated habitat; material: faeces | place: China | collected 2012 ... | reverse complement strand
TCCGCGGGCATACTTTCTGTATGAACAGAAAGTATGCAAAGAATCACAAAAGGGGAACCGTGCGCGGTTCCCCTTTGAATCCCTCCAAGAGAGGGCAAAGCTTCGGCTATCAAGCGTCGTTTTTGTGTCAAGTTTATTTTTGCAAAAAAGTCTGTCGGCAATGTTGAACACTGCACCAACCCCAAGGGGTTTCCAATATTATAATATATCCCTCAGGCCTCCGGGCCGAAGGTAACGTGCAGCTTCTTCTCCGGGTACAGGTTCAGGAACTCCTCGAAGCAGAGGTCGTTTTCCATGATGTACTCCGCCGCCTCGACTCCGACATAGCGGAAATGTCCGGGGTAGCAGGCTTTCACATAGTAGTCCTCCTTGCCCTCTGGGTAGCGCACGATAAAGCCGTACTCCGCGCAGTGCTCCGCCATCCACTTGTAGACCTCGGTGTCCTTGACCGTCTCGTCATGCATATCGTAGTAGTTCGCCGCAAAGTCTGGCTCGTCGGTTATGTCTATTGCAAGGCCGGTCGAATGCTCGCTGCACCCGGCAGGAAATACATAATCGACCTGAGAAGCCTCATATGAACCGCCGTAATCTTTCATGGCATCCTCGAACCAGAAGCTTGTATACTCGAAGTTCCTGTATCCGACGCCTATCCAGACCTTGTAGCCCTCGGCGCGCGCGGCGTCAAGGAAAGCCTGCGCAGCGGAGGTCACGCGGCTGTCAAGCTGCTGACTTTCTATGTTCCGCACATTCGGATGATACCTGCTGACGCCGCAGACAACGCCCGCATACAAATACTCCCAGCTGTCGATATCGATATCCGGCGGCGGGGGCAGCTCCTTCTTCTCTTCCTCAGCCTGAGCCGTCGGCTCCGGGGAGGGCGTCGTTTCCACCGCCGCGGCGGGACTGACTGCAGGCTCCGCGGCGCTCTGTCCGCAGCCCGCGGCAAATGCCGACGCGAGCATCAGCACCGCCAGTACGAAACATATTTTCCTGACCTTCATCATATATCTCCCATGTCATAATGATCCGGGGATGTGAAAAAACTGCGAGCCGCAGGCTCAGTCCGTATAGAGCGCTATGAACTCTTCAAAGCAGAGACCGTTCTGCTCGATATACTGCGCGGCCTCAACGCCGACATAGCGGAAATGGAACGGCTCATACATGACGCCGGTCACGTCCTCCTTGCCGGAGGGGAAGCGATGGATGAAGCCGTACTCCGCGCAGTGCTCAAGCAGCCACTTATAGGTATCGGTGTTCTCGATCTCGGAGTTTTTGATCTCACGATAAACGTCGGTTATATCGCAGGCAAGCCCGGACTGGTGCTCGCTGCACCCGGCGGGCATGGTGATATAATGACCGTTTGAATCCTTGCCGTCGCTCACGCCGTTATTGTTGCACACGCGCGTAAAGTTCTGCGCCTGCTCGGAATAGCTGCGGTAGCCCGAGGAGAGGAACACAGGCAGTCCCGCTTCCTTGCAGCCGAGCGCCATATCGAGCAGCGGCTGGGCGATGCGCTCATCCACCGGGCAGCGGTTAGCGTTATAGCTGGTCTGGATATCCGTCTCGCTGGCAGTCTGGTTGAGGTAAGCAAGCTGCTCCGGCTCATACTGGTCTATCGAATTATCACCGTTTACAAGCATGAACTCCCAGCTGTTAACGTCGATATCCGGCGGGGCGGGAAGCCCCAGCGCCGCGGCTTTCGCCTCAGGCGAGTTCGGATCTGCGGTGGGCTCCGGCGTTGCTTCGGGCGTCGGCTCCGCATCTTCCGGTGCGGCGGTGTCATCGATAGTGCCGTCCGAGGAGTAGCCCTCAGGCTTGAGCCCGCCGGCTTCGCCGTAATATTCCACATCGGCGCTGTGATAATGTATTCCCTCCTGCCGGTAGGTATAGAACACGAACCCGGCAAGGAATATTATTGCGATCGCGATTCTTGCTGCACGGTTTTTCATAGAGTTCCTCCATGTGCATGCTTATACTTGGGTTCACATACACAGCTTATAATACCATTTCAGTCCGTGCGGGTCAACATATTTTAGTTCATAGGTACAATTTTGCCGCCGTCCCGGCCGGGACGGCGGCAAGTGTTTCGTTCTTTAATTTTTATCCGAGGCCGCGCCGGGGATATCGCCGACGCCGTTGAGGACAAGGCGCGGCCGGTACGGGAACTTCTTTATATCCTCGCGCGCGGTCACGCCCGAGAGCACGAGCACCGTATCAAGGCCGGTCTCAATACCGGCGACCATATCGGTATCCATCCTGTCGCCGATCATAACGGCCTCTTCGGAGTGTACGCCGAGGATACGCAGGCCGGTGCGCATCATGAGGGGGTTCGGCTTGCCGATGAAATACGCGCTGACACCTGTGGCCATCTCGATCGGGGCAATCATCGCGCGGCAGGCGGGGATGATGCCCTCCTCCGAGGGGCCGGTGAGGTCGCTGTTCGTGCCGATGAGCTTTGCGCCCTTATTCACGAGCTGTACAGCCTTGAGTATATTCTCATAGTTATAGGTGTTGCCCTCGCCTATGACGACATAGTCGGGGTCGATATCGTTCATGGTGATACCCTCATCGTGCAGGGCAAACATTATGCCTGGGCCGCCGATGACATACGCGCTGCATCCGGGAGCCTGACGGCTGATAAATCGTGCAGTCGCCTGGGCGCTGGTGTAGAAATGCTTCTCGTCAACGTCCAGCCCCATGCGCCCGAGCTTCTGCTGAAGCTCTTTCGGCGTGCGCTCGGATGAATTGGTGAGGAAAAGGAAGTGCTTATCCTCCTTATAAAGCCAGTCGACAAATTCCTTGACGCCCGGCAGAAGACGGTTGCCGTGATAGATCACGCCGTCCATATCGCATATAAAGCCCTTTTTGTTTCTCAGTTCTTCCATAACTGATTCTCCTTCATTCTTATTATATCACGCCCCTATAATAGCATTCCTATGCGGAATACGAAAGTCAAATATTTGTAAAATTTTAATTGCCACAGAGCCAGAGGCTCTTTGGCAAAAAGATTGCGCTGTATATCAATTACTTCGGGAACGTCACCTTTATAGTCGTGCCCTCGCCGGGAGTGCTCTTGAGGTCTATGCTGCCGTGGTGGTACTGCACGGCATGCTTCACTATCGAAAGCCCCAGACCCGTGCCGCCGGATTCCTTGGAGCGGCTCTTGTCCGCACGGTAGAAGCGCTCGAACACGCGCGCCTGATCCTCGGGCGCGATGCCGATGCCCGTATCGGCGACGGTGACGGCGGCTTCGCTTTCACTCTGCGTGACGCGCACCTCGACGCTCCCGCCGGGACGGTTATACTTTATGGCATTGTCGCAGAGGTTATATATTATCTCATACACCAGACGGCGCACACCGGATATCTCCGCGCCCTCGCCGGTGAGGCTGAGCTTCACGCCCTTTTCCTCCGCCGCCGTGCGCAGGTTCTCTTCGGCTTCGGCAGCTTCGTCGTAAAGATCGACGCTCTCGCGCGGCATCTCTTCGCCCTCGTCGAGCTGGGAGAGCCTGATGATATCGCTTATCAGCGCCATAAGGCGGCTCGCCTCGCTGTGGATGTGCCCGACAAAGCGCGGCATGTCCTCCGGTTTCACAAGGCCGTTTTCGATAAGCTCCGCGCTGCCGATGATGCCCTGCAGCGGAGTCTTGAGCTCATGCGAAACGTTCGCCGTGAACTCGCGGCGCATACGCTCGGCCTGCTCCTGCTCGGTCACGTCAAAGGCGAGGATGACCGTGCCGATGCTCCTGCCGCCGGACTCGATACGTGTGAGGTCGAAGCGGTAATTCCTGCCCGCGCGCTCGGAACGTATCTCCGCGTGGCCGTCGCGCATGGCCGCCTGCACCGCGCCGCTCATGGCGCTGCTGCGGTCTATCGTCAAAAAGTCCTGCCCCGCGCTGCCGTCGTCCGCGCCGAAAATTTCCTTCGCCGCGGCGTTTATGCTCAGGACATAACCGCGCTCGTCAAGCAGCACGAGCCCTTCGCGCATGCTGCCGGTGATCTGCGTGAACTCGTCCGTCCTCCGCCGCAGCTCCTTGAGCTGCCGGTCTATCTCCGTATGCTGCCGGTTTATCCGCCCGAGCAGCGGAGAAAGCTCCTCATAAGCGTCGTTATCCAGCGGATGCTCAAGGTCAAGCTCATTGAGCGGATCGACTATACGCGCCGCCACGCGCTTTGCGAGCAGCAGCGCGATTATTATCGCCGCGGCCAGCACAACGAGCATCGGCTGCAGCATGCCCAGCGCGAGCACGACCGCCGTATGGCGGCTTGCCGAAATGCGCAGCACCGTGCCGTCAGACAGGCGCTTGGCGTAATATGTAGTCTTTTCCAGCAGCGTCGAGGAATAGCGTGTGCTCTCCCCTGCGCCGGTCCTGAGCGCGCCGTCGACCTCCTCGCGCCCGAGGTGGTTCTCCATTGACGAAGCGTCCGCCTGTGAATCGTATATGACCGTGCCGTCGGAGTCTATCCACGTAAGGCGGTAGTTTGCCGACTTTGCTCGCTCCAAGTATTCCGTGCCGTCGGTCTCCACCGCGGCGGCCGCAAGCCCCAGCTCGTCATGCAGAAGCTCCTTCTGTACGCCGCCGAAGTATTCGCTCAGCACACCCAGCGTGACTATGAAGCTTGCCAGCAGGACCACCGCGGCGACAAGCGTTATAGACCTGAAAATTCTTTTCGTCATTTCTCTGCCTCCAGACGGTAGCCGACATTGCGCACCGTCTCGATAAGGTTCCCGCAGCTGCCCAGCTTCTGCCGCAGGGTGCGGATGTGCATGTCCACCGTGCGCGTTTCGCCGACGAAGTCCATGCCCCAGACGGCGTTGAAGAGCTGATCTCTCGTGAAGGCCGTGCCGGGATTCGAGAGGAACAGCTTCAAAAGCTCAAACTCCTTATAGGTCAGCGCGACGCGCGCGCCGTCAACCGTGACCGTGTGCTCCTCGGGGTTAAGTTCAAGCGCGCCCGCGCGCAGCACCTGCGCCGGGGTTTTCGGCGCGCAGCGGCGCAGCACCGCTTTCACGCAGGACACAAGCTCCATCACCCCGAAGGGCTTCACGAGATAATAATCCGCGCCGAGGTCGAGCCCCTGTATCTTGTCATACTCCGCGCCCTTCGCCGTGGCCATAACGACGGGGATCTCGCGCAGCTCCGCTCTCGTCTTCATGCGGCGCAGAAGCTCGATGCCGTCTATCCCCGGGAGCATCACGTCGAGCACGACAAGCTCCGGTCTCTCTTTCTGCACGGCTTCCCAGAACTGTGCGCCGTCGGCAAATCCCTCGGCCTCAAAGCCCGTGGACTGTAAGGCGTACACCTCGATATCCCGGATACTCGCATCGTCCTCAACGCACCAGATCATAAGCTTTACTCTCCCCTGTGTACTCCCGTCACGGAAAAGATCACCCACTCGGCAATGTTCACCGCGTGGTCGCCTATCCGCTCGAAGTATTTTGCGATCATCAGCAGGTCGAGCGCGTACTCCCCGTCGTCGGGGTCCTTGGCTATCTTGGCGATAAGCTTGCTCTTTACCTGCAGGAAGTATTCATCGACGATATCGTCCTCGTCGACGACCTTCTCCGCAAGTATTGTATCATGTTTTACGTAAGCGTCAATGCTTTCCGTGACCATGTGTATTGCGGCCTTGGCCATTTCGGTGAGGGTGACATAGTCCTCGGGGTTGTGCCCGTCGATAAAGCCGATGATATCGGCGATCTCCTCGGCCTGATCTCCGATACGCTCAAGGTCGGTTATCATCTTGAGCGCGGCGGATATCTGCCGCAGGTCGCGCGCGACCGGCTGCTGCTGTAAAAGCAGTCTCAGGCACAGCGCCTCTATCTCCCGCTCCTTACGGTCAATGTCCGCCGACAGCGGCGCGACCTTTGCCGCGAGTCTCATGTCCGCCTCGGTCAGTGCCTTTGAAGCGAGGGCGATGACCTCCTCGCACTGCGCGCCCATCTCTATCATCTCACGGTTGAGCTGGGCAAGCTGTTCATCAAAACGGCTCCTCATTATCCGAACCTCCCTGTTATATAATCTTCGGTCCTCTTGTCCTCCGGCTGGGAGAAGATGTGCTCCGTGCCGCCGTATTCTATCAGCTCTCCTAAGAGGAAGAAAGCCGTGCTGTCAGAGATTCGCACCGCCTGCTGCATGTTGTGCGTGACGATGACGATGGTGTATTTTTCCTTGAGCTGCGCTGCAAGCTCCTCGATCTTTGAGGTGGAGATCGGGTCGAGGGCGCTCGTCGGCTCGTCCATCAGCAGCACATCTGGTTCGACCGCGAGCGCGCGGGCGATGCAGAGTCTCTGCTGCTGGCCGCCCGAGAGACCGAGCGCGTTCTTCTTGAGCCTGTCCTTGACTTCGTCCCAGATCGCCGCGCCGCGCAGGGAGCGCTCGACTATCTCGTCGAGCTTCGCGCGGTTCTTTATGCCGTGCGTGCGCGGGCCGTAGGCGATATTATCATAGATGCTCATGGGGAAAGGGTTCGGCTTCTGGAACACCATGCCGACCTGGCGGCGCAGCTCGTTGACGTCCGCCGAGGGGTCGTAGATATCCTCGCCCTTATACTTCACGCTGCCGGTGATCTTCACACCGGGGATGAGGTCGTTCATGCGGTTGAGCGTTTTGAGAAACGTGGACTTGCCGCAGCCGGATGGGCCTATGAGCGCGGTTATGCTCTTTTCGGGAATGTCGATGCTGACATCGTGCAGCGCCTGATGCGTGCCGTACCATAGGCAGAGATCGTCGGCCTTTATTATACTGTTCTTATCCTGCGTCATAAGCTCTTCTTCCTTTTGAAATATCTTTCGACCAGCGCCGCGGCGAGGTTTATCAGCAGCGTCAGTATCATGAGTATGGCGGCGATGGCAAAGGCGACTTCAAACTCACCCTGCTCCTTTGCGTAGACATACAGCGCGACAGTCAGCGTCGCGCCCGCACCGGCAAGGCCGTCGAACAGGCCGTTGAGCGCGTGGGCAAAGCCCGCCGTGAACAGCAGCGCCGCAGATTCACCGAGGATGCGCCCGACCGAGAGGATGCAGCCGGTTATAACGCCGTCGATACAGCCGGGGAACACGACCGTGCGTATCACGCGCCACTTGCCCGCGCCGAGGCCGAACGCGCCCTCGCGGTAGCTCTGCGGGACGGTTTTTAAACTCTCCTGCGTCGTGCGCATTATCGTCGGCAGGTTCATGATGACGAGCGTCAGCGCACCGGCCATCAGGGAGGTCTGCATACCGAGGAACTGGCAGAAGAACAGCATGCCCACAAGGCCGTAGATTATCGACGGTATGCCCGAGAGCGTCTCCGCCGCGTATTCGATAGCCGCGACGAGCTTCTTGTTTGAAGCGTACTCGGTCAGATATATCGCCGCGCCGACGCCCAGCGGCAGAACGTACACGAGCGAAGCGAGAACGATATAGAGCGTATTGAGGATATCCGGCAGGATGCCGATGGAGTTTGTAAGATAGCTCGGCTTTGTAGAGAGCAGCTTCCATGTCACGTTCGGCAGGCCCTTATAGAGCACATACCCGATCATGAACAGCACCAGCGCCGCCGTGAGGAGTGCGGCAAGCGTCATAAGTGCGCGCATCGTAACGATATATGCCCGGCGCTTACCGGAGAATTTATGCTTGAGCATTCTCAGTTACCCTCCTTATCGCGCTTGAGGAAGAAGTTGAGCGCGGCGTTTATCAGCATGATGAAGAGGAACAGCACCAGCGCTATCGAGAACAGCGCCTGACGCTGGAGGCCGCTCGAGTAGCTCATCTCGCTTGCGACCGCCGTCGTGAGAAAGCGCACGCTCTGGAACAGCTCCGGCATGTTCGGGACGTTTCCGGATACCATCATCACCGCCATCGCCTCGCCTATCGCGCGGCCGACGCCGAGGACGACCGCCGCGGCAATGCCGCTCTTTGCCGCCGGGACGGAGACGCGGAACCACGTCTCTTCGGGCGTCGCGCCGAGGGCGAGGGATGCGTCCTCATACTCGCCCGGCACGGCCTCAAGCGCCGTGACAGAGACCTTGATTATCGACGGCAGGATCATTATCGCGAGCACGATGATCGCCGCGAGCAGGCTTGCTCCGTCGGGGACATTGAATATCTTCCTTATCCCCGGCACGAGCACCAGCATGCCCACAAGGCCGTAGACGACCGAGGGGATGCCCGCAAGCAGGCTGACCGCCGAGCCCATGACCGCCTTTATCTTCGGCGGTGCGGCCTTCGCGAGGTACACCGCCGTCATGAAGCCGACTGGCACGCCGAGCAGTATCGCTCCCGCCGTGCCGTAAACGCTTGTGAGGATGAACGGGAGTATGCCGTAGCTCGGCTCCGCTGCGGTCGAGGCCCACTTCGTCCCGAGCAGGAACGGGATAAGCCCTATCTCGCGTATCGCCGGTATACCGGAAATGACCAGATACACCGTGATGAGCAGCACGCACCCGACCGTTATCAGGCCGAGCAGGAGGAACACCCCGTGTATTATATTTTCAAAAGCTCTGTTGCTCTTCATTAAATCTTCTCCGATCTGCTCCCTTGGTTTATCAAAACACACCGATACTTCAATATGCTTTGATAAACCAAGGCGGTGTTGACCGCCTTGGTTTTTTCGGGATAATTACTTCGCTACTGCGACTGCACCGGCTGCCGCGATGAGGTCTGCTGCATCAGCGGAGGTGGCGTAATCGAAGAAGGCCTGCGCAGCAGTGCTGAGCTCAGCGCCGTCCTTAGTGACGAGGACGAAGGGGCGCTGGATAACGTAGCTGCCGTCCTTGACGGTTTCCTCGGTCGGGGCGATGCCGCCGACGGTCAGAGCCTTGACGTTATCCTTGAGAGCTGCGAGAGAAGCGTAGCCGATGGCGTCGGGGTTCGTGGAGACGGTGGTGATAACGTCACCGGTGGAGGTCAGCTCCTGACGGTACTTGCAGGAGTCCTTGGTGTCGGTGATGGACTCAAAGCCGTCGCGGGTGCCGCTGCCGGCTTCACGGCCGATGAGGACGATCTCGGCGTCATTGCCGCCGACTTCCTTCCAGTTGGTGATCTCGCCGGTGTAGATCTTCGCAATGGTCTCAACGTCGAGGTCGGAGACGGGGTTTGCGGGGTTCACGATAACGGCGATGCCGTCGAGGGCAAGGATGGTCTCCTTGAGGCCGGAGGCTTTCTCATCGTCCTTCAGTGCGCGGGAGGACAGGCCGATGTCGCAGCGGCCTTCGCCGACGGCGGTGATGCCGGAGCCGGAGCCGGTCGGGTTATAGGTGAAGGTCACGCCCTTGTTCTGCTCCATGAAGGCTTCGCCCAGTGCGCCGATGACCTTCTCCATAGAGGTGGAGCCGTCGGTCGCGACGGTGCCGCTCAGCTCTGCGGGAGCTTCGGAAGCGGGAGCGGTCGTGGTATCCGGGGCAGCGGAGCTGCCGCAGCCTGCCAGAAGCGCCAGTGCAAGGACTGCAATAAGTGCTATACTGATGATCTTTTTCATTTTTCGTTTCTCCTTTTGTTCTTCCAATATGAGAACACTCATTTCTTCTTTGTAGTCTTTCATGCTACGGCTATAATAATAGCGTCACCACGTAAAATGAAAAATCGCGCTCATGTAAAATACATGTAAAGCGCGATAAGTCCAAGGTTGAAAGCCTACTAAAAACATGGTAATATAGGTGTATAAAACGATCGAGGTGTTTTGATTTGAAGATTTCCACAAAGGGGCGCTATGCGCTGCGTATGCTTCTCGACCTCGCGGAGCATCAGAACTGCGGATACATCGCGCTCAAGGACATTGCCGAGCGTCAGGGCATATCCAAGAAATATCTGGAGCAGATCATACCGATGTATAACCGCTCAGGTATCCTTAAAACCGAACGCGGCTCGCAGGGCGGCTACCAGCTCGCCAAGTCTCCGGAGACGCTGACGGTCGGGGAGATACTGCGCTTCACGGAGGGCGACCTCTCCCCCGTCGCCTGCGCCGGGGAGGAGATGACGGTGTGTACGCGCAGCGCCGACTGCGCCGTGCTCCCGGTCTGGCAGGGACTGTACAAGGTGATAAACGAGTATCTTGACGGCATTACGCTTCAGGACATTATGGATCAGCACCGCGCCAACCCGGCGGACGACTATATGATATAAGGAAAGGGATCAATTATGAAAGATGTTAAGAGCACTTGCAGGATAGCATTGGTACAGGCTGAGCCTGTGATGTTTGATAAAGCCGCGGGACTTGAAAAGGCGCTGCGGTACATTGACGAGGCCGCCGTGCAGAAGCCCGACCTCATAGTCTTCCCGGAGCTGTTCATACCGGGCTATCCCATCGGGATGAACTTCGGCTTCAGCATGGGCAAGCGCAACGCCGACGGCCGCAAGGACTGGAAGCGCTATTATGACGCATCCATCGTCGCAGGTGAGACGGAGTTTCAGCAGCTCGCCGAGGCGGTGAAAAGAACGGGCGCGTACATCAGCCTCGGCTTTTCCGAGCGCGACGCCGTGATAGGCACGCTCTATAACAGCAACGTCATCTTTGAACCGGACGGCTCGTATAAGATCCACCGCAAGCTCAAGCCCACCGGCTCCGAGCGCCTTGTGTGGGGCGACGCGAACAAGGACTATTTTCCGATAACCGAGACCCCGTGGGGGCCAATCGGCAGCCTTATCTGCTGGGAGAGCTATATGCCGCTCGCGCGCGTGGCGCTCTACCAGAAAGGCATCACTATCTACATCTCCCCGAACACCAACGACAACCCCGAGTGGCAGGCAACTATCCAGCACATCGCCATCGAGGGTAAGTGCTACTTCATTAACTCCGACATGATAGTCAGGCGCAGCTCCTACCCCGCCGATATCCACGAGCGTGAGATGGTGGAGCAGCTGCCCGAGTACGTGTGCCGCGGCGGCAGCTGCGTCATCGACCCCTACGGGCACTATGCGACACAGCCGATCTGGGACGAGGAGACGATAATTTATGCCGACCTTAACATGAACCTCCCCGCCGCCTGCAAGATGGAGCATGACGCCGTCGGGCACTACGCGCGCCCCGACGTGCTCGAACTGATCGTCAACGAGAAGTAAGGGCAAAGAGAATGCCGCATATTCTGCACTTTGTCATATACATCCCCGCCTGCGCCCTGCTCGCGTGGATATGCACACTGCTATGAAGATGAAGAACTCGAAGACGCTTGATAACACCGCCGGGGTCTTATGCGCGCTCGGCGGCGAGACGCTTTTCGGCCTGAGCATCATCTTCACAAAGCAGGTGACCGAATACGCCGATGCCCTCTCCCTGCTGGGCTGGCGCTTCCTTATCGCCTTCGTCGTGATGAGTCTGTGTCTGCTCCTCGGTCTTATCAAGATCGACCTGCGCGGCAAGTCCCTGAAGCCGCTGCTGCTCGTGGCGCTGTGGAGCCCGTGCATCTACTATATCTCCGAGACCGTCGGCGTCATGTATACGACGGCGTCGGAGAGCGCGGTCTTTTTCGCATGTATCCCCGTCGTATCGCTTGTCGCGTCAACGCTGCTGCTGAAGGAAAAGCCGTCCAAAACGCAAGCCGCGGGTATACTCATCACCTTTGCCGGCATACTTGTGACGGTGTTTGCCGTCAGCGCGGCGTCGAGCCTGTCTGTACCGGGCTATGCTTTCCTGCTGATAGCCGTAGTGTCCTATTCGCTGTACACCGTCTTTGTCAGCAAGGCGCATGGCTACACCGGCGCGGAGGTCACGTATATTATGCTGATTGCCGGGGCGCTGCTCTTCGTCATCCTCGCCATTGTGCGCGCCGCGCTTCGTGGAAGCGCGGCGGAGCTGATTGCGCTCCCGTTCAATGCGCCCGGCTTTCTGGCCGCGGTACTGTATCAGGGTATCGGCTGCTCCGTGCTGGCGTTTTTCCTGTCAAATGTCGCCATTTCAAAAATAGGCGTCAACCGCACGGCTTCGTTCATCGGGTTCTCGACGGTGGTTTCGATCCTTGCCGGGGCGCTTTTGCTGCACGAGAGCTTTACCGCACTTCAAACCGTCGGCGTGGCCGTGATCCTCGCCGGGGTATATATCGCGAACATGACAACAAAACGGACTGCCTCAAATTGAGACAGTCCGTTTTGATATTCTGTTGTTCTTACTCCGAGAACATTGGGGTGGAAAGGTATCTCTCGCCGGTGTCCGGGAGCAGGGCAACGATGATCTTGCCCTTGTTCTCCGGGCGCTTTGCAAGCTGCGCCGCGGCAAAGACCGCCGCGCCCGAGGATATGCCGACAAGCAGCCCCTCGCGTCTGGCGAGCGCGCGGCCGGCGGCAAAAGCGTCCTCGTTCTCGACCGGGATGATCTCGTCATATATCCCGGTGTTCAGCGTATCGGGGACGAAGCCTGCGCCGATGCCCTGTATCTTGTGCGGCCCCGGCGTGCCCTTCGAGAGCACCGGGGAGCCCGCAGGCTCGACCGCGACGACCTTGACGTTCGGATTTTTGCTCTTCAGATACTCGCCCACGCCGGAGAGCGTGCCGCCTGTACCGACGCCCGCAACAAAGATATCGACCTTACCGTCGGTGTCCTCCCAGATCTCCGGCCCCGTCGTCTTGAAGTGCGCGGCGGGATTGGCCTTGTTGGTGAACTGGCTGGGAATGAAGCTGTTCGGCGTCTCGGCGGCAAGCTCCTGCTCCTTCGCTATCGCGCCCTTCATGCCCTTTGCCCCGTCGGTCAGAACTATCTCCGCGCCGTAGGCCTTGAGCAGCTTGCGCCGCTCTATGCTCATCGTCTCCGGCATGGTGAGTATAACTTTATAGCCCCTTGAGGCGGCGACGGCGGCAAGCCCGATGCCGGTGTTGCCGCTCGTCGGCTCGATTATGACGGAGTCCGGCTTGAGCGCACCCTTGGCTTCGGCGTCGTCGATCATCGCGAGGGCGATTCTGTCCTTGACGCTCCCGGCGGGGTTAAAGTACTCAAGCTTGCCGTAAACGTCCGCGCCGAGATCATTGTCCTTTATGTAGTTCGTAAGCTTCAGAAGCGGAGTGCCGCCTATCAGATCGGTGATTCTTTCATAGGTTTTCATTGTTAAAAGCTCCTTTTAAAATATACATTTATTGTTTGTGTTGAAATATGTGCCCTTATTGGTCAAAGATACCCCATCAACATCGAAACAATATAAATATATATTCCATAAAAAGCGCCCCTATCATTTGCCAATAACCTATCTGCTTTGTAGGCATTATATTAGCACTGCCTTACTCTTCTGTCAAGCCCTATCGCAAAAAATTTCCGCCGCCTTGACAGCTTTGTAAAATAGCTCTATACTGTCGCATATCAAATACATGGGTTTTGTATGATTTAGAGGTCACACCAATGAAAAAAGCACTGATCGCGATGAGCGGCGGGGTCGACTCCTCGCTCGCGGCAAAGCTGATGAGGGATCGCGGCTTCCAATGCATCGGCTGCACGATGAAGCTCTATAACAATGAGGACGCGGGCATCGAGCGCACGCGCACCTGCTGCTCGCTTGACGACGTGGAGGACGCGCGCAGCGTCGCCTACGCGCTGGGCATGCCGTTCTACGTGTTCAACTTCACGGACGATTTCCGCGGCACGGTCATACGCCGGTTCATCGACAGCTACGAGCACGGCGTCACGCCGAACCCCTGCATCGACTGCAACCGCTTCATGAAGTTCGGCAAGCTCTTTGACCGCGCGGAAATTCTTGGCTGCAACTACGTCGTGACCGGGCACTACGCGCGCATTGAGGAGCAGGACGGCGTCTTTCTGCTGAAGAAGGCTGCGGACGAGAGCAAGGATCAGAGCTACGTGCTCTATGCCATGACGCAGGAGCAGCTCGCGCACGTCATGTTCCCGCTCGGCGGCATGCGCAAAACCGAGGTGCGCGCATTCGCCGAGGAGTGCGGCTTTGTGAACGCGGCAAAGCCCGACAGTCAGGATATCTGCTTTGTCCCGGACGGGGACTACGCCGGGGTCATCGAAAAGCACACCGGGCGCAGGCCGGTGTGCGGGAACTTTGTGGACAGCTCCGGCAACGTTTTAGGCCGGCACAAGGGCGTGATACACTACACCATCGGCCAGCGCAAGGGGCTCGGCATCGCCGCGGCCGCGCCGCTGTACGTCTGCGATATCTGCCCGAACACGAACGAGGTCGTGCTCGGCAGCAATGAAGAGCTGTTCCGCCGCGAGGCGGATGTCATAGACTTCAACTGGATAAGCGGCAGTGCGCCTGCGCATGAGCTGCGCTGCAAGGCGAAGATACGCTACCGCCACCCCGAGCAGTGGGCGACGGTGATGCCGGTCGGGAGCGACGCCGTCCGCATCGTCTTTGATGAGCCGCAGCGCGCGATAACCCCCGGTCAGGCCGCCGTGCTCTATGACGGGGACACCGTCCTCGGCGGCGGAGTGATACAGAAAAAGACAAACGGGAAAGACCTTTGACCGGTCTTTCCCGTTTGTTGTTACTCAAGTTTTATTCCTTGACGGTGCCGTCGGGGTTAAACAGCGGCAGCGGAGCGAGGCAGATGATATCATGTCTCTTCTGCGCGTCGCCCTCGGCGAGGACTGCCATCCTGCCGGCGACGATGCCGCCCGCGCGGGTGACGAGCTCCTCCATAGCGCGGAGGGATTCGCCGGTGGAAATAACGTCGTCAATGATGAGCATGCGCTTGCCCTTGATGAGCTCAGCGTCGGCGGTATCGATGACGAGCTTCTGCACGCTCATCGTGGTGATGGACTTGACGTCCACCTCGAACACACCGGACATATAGGCCTTGGGGCCTTTGCGGGCGAGGAAGTACTTATCCGCGCCGCTCTGGCGGGCCATTTCATACAGCAGAGGGATTGCCTTGGCTTCCGGTGCGATCAGATAATCGTACTCGGGAGCGCGCTTGAGCAGCTCGGCGGCGCAGTGAACGGTAAGCTCCACATCGCCGAACATGACGAATGCGCCGATGTACAGGTCGTCAGACACCTTGCACAAGGGCAGCTCGCGTTTCAAGCCGGCAACGTCCATCTCGTAAGTCATTTTTTTGATTCCTCCTGAGAGTCATATATAATAGAACGTGTTTATTTTACAGAAATCACGGAAAAAATCAAGAACTATATTCAAAAAATCCGGAAAAATCAGTCATCATTGGGCAAAAATTTTACGCTGCCTAAGCCAATACCGAGTTCGAGCGCATTGTTTTTGTACATTGTACCTTTTTACGCATTTATATTTCACCGCAAATTGCAGTTGTGTTTTATAGTAAAGTCTTTCCCCTCTGCGCATCTTTGCAGGCGCCGCATGAGCTGATATAATCCGATTAGAAATTTTTTCGGCAGCTGCAATCTTTTTCCGCGGAATACGACTTGGATAATGTAAGGGGGTTCATATATGACAGACACCTCGATCATAGAGCTGTATTTCAGACGCTCGGAGCGGGCGATAAACGAAAGTCAGGCGTCCTACGGCGGCTACTGCTACCGCGTTGCGGACGGCATTCTCCGCGATGCGCGCGACTCGGAAGAGAGCGTGAACGACACATGGCTTGCGGCGTGGAACGCCATCCCTCCGACGCGCCCGAACTGCCTCAAGGCCTATTTCGGTGCGCTGACACGCCGCATCTCCGTCGACCGGCTGCGCCGCCGCTCCGCCGCAAAGCGCGGCGGGGGCGAGGCGCTCATCGCGCTTGAGGAGCTTGCCGAGTGCATCCCCTCGGGCTTCAGCGTGGAGCGGACGATCGAAAACAAACTGCTGATACAGGCTTTCAACGCCTTTTTAGCATCCCAGACGGAGGCAGAGCGGAACCTCTTTGTCGCGCGGTACTGGTACGGCCTGCCGGTGGAGGAGATCGCCGCGAAGCTCGGAATGAAGAAAAACACGGTGCTCTCCACGCTGCGGCGTATGCGGCTGCGGCTGCGCGACCGGCTCGAAAAGGAGGGCTTGCAGTGACGAAGGAGCAGTTCTTTGACGCTTTCGGGCAGATAGACGGCGCTTATGTTCTCGCCGCCGGGGACGCGATATATGGGAAAACCGAGACAGCGCGCGTCTCATATAAAAAGCTTGTGCGCACGCTCATCATCGCGGCGGTCATTGCGGCGCTGCTGACGCTGACAGCGTATGCCGCGGGGCTATTCGGGCTCACGGGCAGAGTTATAAACGACCCCGGCGGCAGCGTGCTCTCCGGCGAGGCGGGAGAGGCAGTAGACAGGCTGCGCGCGGTACACCATCGGGACTATGTCTCCCTCGGCGGAGTGATAGGCTCGGCGGAGTATCAGGCGGCGGCTGAATGGCTGGCGTTCAAAGGTGGCTACGCCGACAAGAAAACTGCGGAGCAGACAGAGCAGAGGCAGCCCTACTACGAATGGCGTGACCTTGAGCGGAGCTTTGCAGCGGATAACGAAACAAAAGAGATCTGCCGCCTGTATCAGGTCTGGGATGAAACAATGTGGGCAAAACTGCAGGAGATCGCCGCACGGTACGGACTGGCGCTGCACACGGAGCGCCGGGCAATAGCGAACGCCGGGGATCAGAGCCGTGAGCACGGCGCGTATGAGGACGGATCGTTTCACATTTCGGCAGCAGCTATTATCGGTCAGGAGCGGTATCTGTACGAAGTGTACTTGGAAAAGAGCGGCTGCCTGCCCTGCGACGATATGACGGCGGGCGGAGCCTGTGAATACGAGGAGTGGGAATACACTGCCGGCCGCGGCGATAAGGTCAGCATCGCCGTGCGCGATATGAGCACGAACGAGGCATGGGCGCAGTATGAGCTGCTGGTGCTTTATTCCGGTGACGGCGCTGTGATGACGGTCAGGGCGAGCTATGGCTGTCAGCGCGCGAATGGCGATGAAAAGCTCTTTGCGGAGCGCTTGGCGGACAGCATAGATTTTTCCGCTGTTGCTGGGGCAGATGCACCGGAGGACGCTGTTTTGATTCTGAAAGGTGGTTGAGATGAAAAAATATATTTCACTGTTTCTCTGCTGCGCGGCGCTATGGCTGTACGCCTGCGGCAGTCCGGAACAGTCAGCAGAGATACCTGCTCCGGTTGGAGACACCGGGGCCGCGCGAACCGTAAACGTTGAGTTCACCACCGATGACGGCCTGATCAAAATCAGCATCCATGACGATAACGCAGACTCCATTCCCGCGGCGATGCCGGTCCTTCGGGTGCGCCCGAAGATCATCACGTCGGATATGGCGCGGCAGATGGCAAAGGGGCTTTTCGGTGAGGCGGAGCTGTACGAATATTCCGAGGAGCTGAGCAAAGCCGAGATCGCGGATATGATCGCCGCATATGAATACGCCGTCACCGACGAGAGCATAAAGGCCGACCACGGGGCGGACGCGCCGCCCAGCTGAATAGAGAGCGTGCGCGATGCGCGGCTCGCGATATTGGAATATTACCGCAACGCCTATGCCAATGCACGGGAGGAGGTCACGCCGAGAGCCTGCGAATGGAAGTTCTATCCAATGGAGCACTACGCCGTGCACGGCTTTGACTACGCCGGGAGCGATCCATATTACACCGACGCTTTCCCCGCAGGCATGTCCGTCGACCTGCGCGCGGTGACGGAGTTCGGCGGCGTGCCGTACGAGTTCTGGGTCAACAACAATGAGCGGGAGGACTTCCGCAATCACAGTCTCTCGGTCTTTGTGCTCGTGCCCGATCCCGGTGGCGCAGCCGAGGAGCGGCGAGCGCAGACGCGGGAATGGTACATGAGCATGGGGCTATACTCCGACGCGGCGGCGGACAAAAGCGCGCTTGAAGCGGCCTGCGCAAAGGCGGTTGCGCTGGCGAATGAGATGGGGCTCGGCGAATGGCGCTTCAACGCAGCGGCGATGGACTGGACAGATACCACCGGCGAGGGTTGGCAGATAGACGTGACGGGCAGGCCGGTCTATGAGGGCTATCCGGTCAATTGGCAGAGCGCCGCGGGGCAGGACTGCTGTCCCGAGAGCCTGACTATACGCATGACGAACAGCGGAGCGCTCATCGATCTGCAGTACACTTCGCCGATAGAGATCGTCGAGGTGACAGAACAGACTGCGGCACTGAAAACCAGGGAGGACATGGAGCCGCTCGCGATACAGGCGATGCGGGAGCTGAGCTGTGAGACGCTGATACCGGGTCACGCTTCCGAGAAAGAGTATTGGGACGCTATCGGCGCGGTCATCACCGAGGTGCGGCTCGACATTGACAGCGTCTGCGTGGGCTATATACGTGTGCCGTGCGGCGGTGGGGACTTTCTGCTTGTGCCTTCGCTCTCCTTCCCCGGCAGGCTGAGCGTGACGGGCAGCATCCCCGGCGTGCATGAAAGTCCGATGGAGCTGCTCGACCGGGACGGGGACGGCTATAACGTTTCTCTTGACTTTGACCTGCTGGACGGCGGGAGGATAGGATAAAGAGTCTTTTTGGTGTTCCACTCCGTATCATCACATTGACGGAAGTATTTGACAACGCATACTCGAGGGGATATACTGATTACATTATGCCGACGTATTGAAGCAGATACGCGGCACTATTGTAAGCAGGGGTGTTTTCTTGACTTTTTCAAGCCTCACTTTTACCACGCTTTTCTTCCCCGCGGTGCTGATACTCTACTTTATCTGTACCGATCTGCGGTGGAGAAACGGCGTTCTTCTTGTCGCGTCGCTTATCTTTTACAGCTGGGGCGAGCCTATATGGGTGCTCGCGATGATCGGCTCGACCGCGATAAACTACGTCGCCGCCATGCTCATCGACAGAGCCTCGTCCCCGGGGCTGAGGAAGACGGCGCTCGTCGTCGGCGCGGCGGCCTCGCTCGCGGTGCTGTTTTATTTTAAGTACGCCGCTTTTCTCGTCAATTCCGTCACTTCCCTCTTCGGCGTCTCATTCAGCATACCGGTGCTGGAGCTGCCGATAGGCATCTCCTTTTACACCTTTCAGGTGCTGACCTATACGGTGGATGTGTACCGGGACAAGAGCCCCGTGCAGCGCGACCCGTTCAAGCTGATGCTCTATGTAAGCTGCTTTCCGCAGCTTATCGCCGGGCCTATCGTCCAGTATTCCGACGTGGCGGTGATGCTCGATGAACGCGAGAGCACGCCCGAGGGCTTCACCGAGGGCATGAAGCGCTTCGCCGTCGGCCTTTCAAAGAAAGTGCTGCTGGCAAACGTCTGCGGGCTCATCATCGAGGAGCTGCCTTCGGCCGCAGGAGCGAGTGGGATGTCCGTGCTCGGCGCGTGGTATATCTCCGTGCTCTATTCTCTCCAGCTCTATTTTGATTTCTCCGGCTACTCCGACATGGCGATCGGCATGGGCAGGATCTTTGGCTTTACCTATAAGGAAAACTTCAACTATCCGTACATATCGAAAAGCGCCTCCGAATTCTGGCACAGGTGGCATATCTCGCTCGGCAGCTTTTTCCGCGACTATGTGTATATCCCGCTCGGCGGCAACCGGCGCGGCAGGGCGCGCACCGCGCTGAACCTCGCGATAGTCTGGGCGCTTACCGGGCTATGGCACGGGGCAAGCTGGAACTTCGTCATATGGGGGCTGTATTACGGGGTGCTCATCATCCTCGAAAAGCTCGTGCTCGCGGACTTCCGTGAGAAGCTCCCCGGTGCGGCGCAGCATATTGCGGCGCTGTTCCTCATCGTCGTCGGCTGGACGGTCTTCTACTATACGGACATGGGCTGCCTCGGAAAGCACCTCGGCGCAATGTTCGGCATAGGCGCCGCGGGGCTGAGCGACCCGGTCACGATGGCCGTCATACGCAAGTACACGGTGCTCCCGCTCATCGCCGCCATCGCGAGCCTGCCGATCCTGCCGCGGCTCAAGGCATGGCTTGGAAAGCATGAAAAGCTTGAGGGCGCGGCGGATATCGTCTCCCTCGTGTGCCTGACGGCGCTCATGCTGCTGTCGATGATATTCATCGTCGGGCAAAGCTACAATCCGTTTATTTATTTCCGTTTCTGAGAGCAGAGGGAATATGCGATGAAAAAAAGACTTGATTTCGTGGTTATATATTTCTGGCTTTTCCTGCTGCTGTGCGCGGGGCTCGGGACGCTGATATTCGCCGATCGGGAAGAGCGCGTCTCCGAGAGTGAAAAGCGCATGCTGGCGGCTTTCCCCGACACCTCCGCCGAGAGCATTTTCTCCGGCGAGTTCTCCTCGGGCTTTGAAAGCTTCCTGAGCGACGGGATATTTCTGCGCGACTCCGTCGCCGGGGCGAGCAAGGCCGCGCTCGGGCTCTTCAGCGCCGCAAGCTATGAGGACACGATGCTCCTCAGCAGCATCTCCATGGCCGACGAGATAAGCGGCGGCACGGCGGCGCAGGATACCGCCGCCCCGGCTGAGGGATCACCCGCGCAGGAGAGCGGAGGCCAAAGCGCCGCGCAGGCTCCGGGCGCTGACGCATCCGGGGACTACGGCCTGTATATGCTGTGCCCGGACGGGAGCGAGGAGCTGCTTGCCGACGTCAGCGAGCTGCGCGTGGGCATGGTCGCGGACGTGCTCAATGAGTACAAAGGCGTTCTCCCGGAGGACGGGCAGGTGTTCTATTCCTGCATACCTGTGACGAGCTACAGGGACGTTGTGGTAAAAAGCGGGAAATACACCGGCTGGCACGAGAACTTTGAGGATGCGTTCAACAGCCTGCTCCTGCCGGGGGTACACATGGTCAGCGCGCCGAACGTGCTGAACGATCACCTGATGGACGAGCCGCTCTTCTTTCAGGCCGACCACCACTGGACGCCGCTTGCCGCCTACTATCTTATCGAACGGATGATGCAGACGCAGGGTGTACCTGTCGTGCCGTATGACGAGTACGACTATTTGGTGAGCGGCTTCTATAACATCCAGGGACTCGGCGACCCGATGGATCTGATGTATCCGCTGCTGCCCGCGCACGGGAATGTCATGCGCAGCGGAACAGAGGGCGAGGACGCGCCGATCATCGTCTATAACAATGAAAGCTACACGGCTTACCTCGCCGGCGGGAACCACGTGTGGACAAAATACACCACAGGCTTTGACACCGGCAGAAAAGCCCTCGTCATCGGTGACTCCTTCACCACGGCCTTCATACCGTACCTGATGCCATATTACGACGAGGTGCACCGCGCGGACCCGAGATATTACAACAGCGCTCTCAACGGCGGCACCGTTTCGGAGCTGATCGCCCAATACGGGATAGACGACGTCTATATCATCCTGTCCTACGACAACGGGATCGATTCCGATATGTCCTCAAAAACCTTGGAGTACCTTCTTTATGGCTGATAAGAAACAAAAAAGCGAACCGGAATTTATTCGCGGCACAGTGCTCGCGTCGATACTCCTGCTGCTGATCTTCATCGCGGCAGGGGTGGTGTTCGCCCGCAATCCGGACGCGGTGAGAGGCGCGGCGGTGCGGACGCTCTCTTCCCTCGGGAACTTCTCCGCCGCGGCGGAGCTTGCCGGGGACATGGACGGCGATGAAGCGCAGGCGCAGAGCCTGTACCATGTCGCTGAAAAGATGCTCTCCGGCGGCAGCTTCGAAGAGGCTGCGGAGCTGTTCAAGTCCCTCGGCGAGTATTCTGACAGCGCTGAAAAGTACCTCGAAGCGGAATACGCATACGCCGACGCTTTGTACAACAGCGGAAGCTACGAACAGGCCATGGAGGTCTTCTCCGCCATATCCGTCTACGGCGACGCCGCCGAAAGGCAGAAAGCCTGCGTATACGCGATGGCAGCGGAGGCATACGAAGGCGGCGAGTACCTGCGCGCAAGCACTTTGTTTGCCGGGCTCTCAAGCTACGAGGACGCGCAGGAGCGCGCCTTTGACGCGGCGCTCAGGATAACGGGCGACGCTGACGCCGCCGCGGTCATCGTCAGCAGCGGCGGGCTCTCCGCCGAAGCGGCGGAAAAGGCGGCGGATATTGCGATGCTGCGCAGCTCCCTGCCGCTCGGGCGGCTTGCCGTGGGCAGCTATCACACGGTGTATATCCGCGATGACGGCACTGCCGCCGCCTGCGGAGATAACTCCGACGGGCGCTGCGACGTGTCCGGCTGGACAGAGCTTGTGCAGGTATGCGCCGGTGCGAAGCACACCGCCGCGCTGCGCGCGGACGGAACCGTCGTTGCCGCGGGCGACGACAGCTATGGTCAGTGTGACGTCGGCGATTGGCGGAACGTCATCGCCATCGCCGCCGGGGAATATGACACCGTGGCGCTGCTTGCGGACGGCAGCATCGTCTCCTGCGGCTACCACAGCTATGACTCGCTCAAGGGCGCGGATCAGTATAAGCGCATCTTTGCCGGGTCCTACGGCGCGGCTGCCGTGAACTCCCTCGGGCAGCTCGTGTCCTCGAACAAGTCGATAACGGCGGAGAACGCGCAGCTCCTGCTTGAGCTGCCCATCGGCACGGGCTGCCATGCATCGCTCTATGCCGACGGCAGACTTGTCTCCGGCGTATTGGGAGATGAGGTCTGGGAGAACATCGTGCAGGCGGATATCTCGCCGCGGGCGCTGCTTGCGGTGGACGGGGACGGGAACATCCGCTCCCGCTTCTTCCGCGAGAGCGACAGCGTTGAGTTTCCCGTGAGCGGCAGAGCCGTGCTATGCGGAGCGGGCACGGAGCACTATGTGTTCGTGCTTGAGGACGGTAGCCTTGCGGCCTTCGGCGACAACAGCTACGGCCAATGCGATGTGCAGAAGCTCGCGGCGAAAGCTGCCAAAGATTAAAAAACTCCGGCGGATAGAAAATTCTGTCCGCCGGAGTTCTAATAATATTCAGTTCAGCGCAGTCCCTTGAAGAAGCGACTCAGAAGCTCTGCGCTCTCGTCGCCGAGGACACCGGCATAGACCTTCGGATGGTGCCCGTAGTTTTCAAAGAACAGGTCGATGACGCTGCCGCAGGAGCCGGTGACGGCGTCGCGCGCGCCGAAGACAAGGCAGGGGATGCGGGAGTTGATTATCGCGCCGGTGCACATCGGGCAGGGCTCGAGCGTCACATACATCGTGCAGCCCTCGAGCCGCCAGCTGCCAAGCGCGGCCCCGGCCTCGCGGATAGCCTCGACCTCGGCGTGGGCGGTCGCATCGCCCAGCTCCTCGCGGCGGTTGCGTCCGCGGCCGATGACGCGGCCGGCAGCGTCCGCGATCACGCAGCCGACAGGCACCTCGCCGTGCTCCGCCGCCTCGCGCGCAAGGTCAAGGGCGAGGGACATATATTCTTCATTCGTCATGGCGAAGCCTCCGGAATAAAAACGGCGCACCGCACAGCGGTGCGCCTTAACGTTATTTTTCAGCGTTCCCCCGTAACTCCGAGCAAAGCCCAGCCACAGGCGGTTTGCGAGGAAGAGGATGAAGGAACGAATATAGTGCAGTTTTCCTCGCAAGAGGGAAACGGAACGGTATTCGTTTCTTCAGACGAGAGCCGCAGTGATGATGCTCATCAGGTAGACCTCTTCGGCGTTGCAGCCGCGGCTGAGGTCGTTGATGGGAGCGTTCAGCCCCTGGAGGATCGGGCCGTAGGCCGCGAAGCCGCCGAGGCGCTGGGCGATCTTATAGCCGATGTTGCCGGACTGGATCTCCGGGAAGATAAAGGTGTTGGCATAGCCCGCGACCTTGCTGCCGGGGAACTTGAGCTGGCCGACCGTGGGAGAGACGGCGGCGTCGAACTGCATCTCGCCGTCAACTGCAAGCTCGGGAGCCTTTTCCTTGACTATCGCGGTGGCATTGCGCACGAGGTCGACGGAAGCGCCCTTGCCGGAGCCCTTGGTGGAGTAGGACAGCATAGCAACTTTCGGATCCATGCCGAAGACCTTTGCGGTCTTTGCGGTCTCGATAGCGACCTCGGCGAGCTGATCGGCAGCGGAGAGAACGACATTGCCCTCCTTGTCGAGCTTGTCCTCATAGGAGATGTTTATGGCGCAGTCACCCATGCAGAGCATCTCATCGCCGCGGGTCAGGATGAAGCAGGAGCTGACAAGGTTCGCGCCCTTCTTGGTCTTGACGAGCTGGAGTGCGGGGCGGACGGTATCGGCGGTGGAGTAGGTTGCTCCGCCGAGCAGAGCATCGGCCTTGCCCATCTTGACGAGCATGGTGCCGAAGTAGTTGCCCTTGGAGAGCGCGGCGCGCGCGTCCTCTGCGGTGACCTTGCCGCGGCGCAGCTCGACCATCTTCTCGACCATCGCGTCCATTTCGGGATAGGTCAGAGGATCGATTATCTCAAGACCCTCGATATCGAAGCCGCCCTTTGCAGCCGCTGCCTTGACCTCATCGACGTTGCCGACGAGAATAGGAGTCAGGAAGCCGTCCTTCTTGAGCCTTGCTGCGGACTCGAGAATGCGCGCATCGCTGCCCTCGGTATAGACAATCTTGCGGGGATTGGCTTTAAGTATCTCTATCAGATTTTCAAACATGGTTAATTCCTCCGGAATGTTTATTTTTGCACACAAACACTGTACCACTACTCGCCGCCGTTTTCAAGATTTTTGCCGCAATTTCTATTTACAAAGGTATTTTTTATCTGTATAATATACTGACTGTTATCAATTTTTAAGGTGAAACAATGCAGAGAAGCTTTCCTGAGACGCTCTCGGCGCTGCGCCGGGACAAGAACATAAGCCAGCGCAAGGCGGCAGCCGACCTTAACATCAGTCAGGCGCTGCTGAGCCATTACGAAAACGGCGCGCGCGAGCCGGGGCTCGGCTTCGTGTGCCGCGCATGCGACTATTACGGGGTCAGCGCCGACTATCTGCTGTGCAGGACGGACAGGCCGAACATCGCTTTCAGCACCGCTCAGGCGGCGAGAGCCTTTCTTGACCAGATGCAGAGCGTGATAGACCGCGCGAACCAGACCCTTGCAGAATTTTCCGAGGAGGAACGGCCTGAATGATAAAGCAGGAGAATATACGCAACTTTTCCATAATCGCACACATTGACCACGGCAAGTCCACGCTGTCTGACCGCCTCATCGAAAAATGCGGCGCGGTGGAGCAGCGCGAGATGGAGGATCAGATCCTTGACAACATGGATCTTGAGCGCGAGCGCGGCATAACCATCAAGGCGCGCGCCGTCGGCCTCAACTACAAGGCCGCCGACGGGGAGAACTACACCCTCAACCTCATCGACACCCCGGGTCATGTCGACTTCAACTACGAGGTCAGCCGCTCGCTCGCCGCATGCGAGGGTGCGGTGCTCGTCGTGGACGCGTCGCAGGGCGTTGAAGCGCAGACGCTCTCGAACACCTACCTCGCGCTCGACAACAACCTTGAAATACTCCCGGTCATCAACAAGATAGACCTGCCCGCCGCCGACCCGCACAGGGTCAAGGAGGAGATAGAGGAGATCATCGGCATCCCCGCGATGGACGCGCCGGAGATAAGTGCGAAGGCGAACATCAACATTGACGCCGTGCTTGAGGACGTTGTGAACGGCGTCCCCGCGCCGAAGGGCGACCCCAACGCTCCCCTCAAGGCGCTGATATTCGACAGCCAGTATGATAACTACCGCGGCGTCATCGTCTTTATCCGCGTGTTCGACGGGACGGTACACAAGGATTCCGAGATACTCCTGATGTCCACCGGCGCAAAATACAAGGTACTCGAAGTCGGCCACCTGCGCCCGATAGGGCTCGACCCCTGCGCGGAGCTTGCAGCGGGCGACGTCGGCTACTTCACGGCGAGCATAAAGAACGTCTCCGACACGCACGTGGGCGACACCGTCACCGACGCCGGGAAGCCGACCGCCGAGGCGCTGCCCGGCTACCGCCCCGCAAGGCCGATGGTCTTCTGCGGCATATACACTGAGGACGGCTCCAAGTACCCCGACCTGCGCGACGCGCTCGAAAAGCTCAAGCTCAACGATGCTTCCCTCTCCTACGAGCCGGAAAGCTCCGTCGCCCTCGGCTTTGGCTTCCGCTGCGGCTTCCTCGGGATGCTGCACATGGAGATAATCCAGGAGCGGCTCGAGCGTGAGTTCGACCTTGACCTTGTGACGACTCTGCCTTCCGTTATATATAAGGTCGTAAAAACCGACGGCAGCACCGTCATGGTCGACAATCCCCACAACTATCCCGACGTGCCGTCGATCGCCGAGGCATACGAGCCGTATGTCAAGGTGTCGATCATCACGCCGAATGAGTTCGTCGGCAACATCATGCCGCTGTGTCAGGACAGGCGCGGCGAGTACAAGAACATGCAGTACCTCGACACCCGCCTTGTCGAGCTGCATTACGAAATGCCGCTCAACGAGATAATATACGACTTCTTTGACACGCTCAAGGCGCGCACCAAGGGCTATGCCTCGCTCGACTATGAGCTGAGCGAATATAAGCCGAGCGACCTTGTCAAGGTCGATATGCTCCTAAACGGCGATCAGGTCGACGCGCTCAGCTTCATCGCCCACCGGGAGAAGGCCTATGGCCGCGCCCGTAAGCTCTGCGAGAAGCTCAAGGACAATATCCCGCGCCAGCTCTTCGAGGTGCCGATACAGGCGGCTATCGGCGGCAAGATCATAGCTCGCGAGACAGTCAAGGCCATGCGCAAGGACGTGCTTGCCAAGTGCTACGGCGGTGACATCACGAGAAAGAAGAAGCTGCTCGAAAAGCAGAAAGAGGGCAAGAAGAAGATGCGCCAGCTCGGCACGGTGCAGATACCGACCGAGGCTTTCCTCGCGGTGCTGAAGCTCGACGAGTAAAAGGAATAGAAATAAGGCTGTGTACAACGCTTTTACGCAATTGTACACAGCCTTTTTATAATAGCCGCCGCGCAGCCTACAAGCACATCCGGTGCGCGGGCGGGTTATTATCAGCTTGTCAAAAAAGTCCTGTGAGGGCTTTTTTGACCGCGCTTTCCGCCGAGCATTTTGAAAGTGTTCAAAATGCTATTACCGGAAGCCTTGATGTATCAAGCCTTTCGGCGGCGGCTTATCCAATTTGAGGCGGGCCTTGTCTCGCTGCGGCTCGGTCACGTCACGGCTCTGACATGCCCCCGGCATGTCATTCACTACCGTGCCGCCGCTGCGCTACCCCTCAAGCTCCCCCGCTGCTCTATTATCTGACTTCAAAACATAGTTTTTTGACAGTCTGATTATCCCATTCTGTCCGTCCCGAAGAAGAACAGCGCCACTGTCCCCGGGCCGACGTGGGAGCCGGTCACCGGCTCATAGCAGACGCTCAGGCACTTGCCGGTCAGTCCCTTGTCACGCAGGCGCTGCACGAGATATTCCTTGCCCTCCTCATTATCGGCATGGGCAATGCCGATAGTCTCCGCCTTGTTCAGCACGAGCTCCGCATAGCGCTCGGCAAGCGCGGCAAGCGTGCGCTTCATGCCTCGCACCTTGGATTTTACGACTATCTTGCCCTCATAGTCCCCGACGAGGATCGGGTGGATGCCCAGGACGTTGCCGATGATTGCCGCCGCGCCGCTGACCCTGCCGGTCTTTTTCAGATATTTGAGGTCGTCCACAGTGAAGCTCTGGCACATACTCGGCACCTGCGCGCGGATGTCCTCTTCTATAGCATCGAGCGAGGCGCCGTCCTTTAACTGCTCCGCCGCCTTGATGACGAACATCCCCTCGCCGAGGGATGCGGCAAGCGTGTCGATTACAACGATCTTCCTGTCCGGATACTCCTCGTCCAGCTCCTGCTTTGCCATGAGTGCGGCGTTTGCCGTGCCGCTTATGCCGCCGGACATGCCGATATACAGCACGTCCCTGCCTGCGTCGAGTGTCGCCTTGAAGCGCTCGATAAACGTTCCCGTGTTCACCATCGAGGTCTTTACCTCGCTCCCGGCGCGCATCGCGGCATAGAAGGCCTTGCCGTCAAATTCTCTCTCGGGTATGTATTCGACTCCGTCTATCGTGTATGAAAAAGGAATGACCTCGATGCCGTACTCGTCGATGATCTCAACGGGGAGGTTAGCGGAGGTGTCTGTAAAAAGCTGCGTCATTTTGGGTTCTCCTTAAAAGTTATGGGTACTGCACACTGTCATTAGCATAACGCAGTTCATACCGAAACCGCAAGCTATTGTCTCTATTCCGCGCTCTACGAAACATAGAATAAGAGTAGAACCCCTTGATTTCAGGGCTCTACTCCGAGTATAGCCGTATCTTCTTCACTTGCCTGCCGCGGCTTTCAGTCTCTCCAGCCATGCATACGGTACGTCGAGCTCTCCCTTGCCGACGCCGAGGCTTATCGTGGGCTTGTTCGCACCGTGGAAGTCGCTGCCGCCGGTTTTCAGCAGCCCGTACTCTTCCGCGAGTCCCTCAAGGTAGGCCGTCTGCTGAGCGTCGTAGCCGGAATAGTGGCACTCCATCCCACGCAGGCCGTGCGCCATGCAGTGCTCTATAAGCTCGCGCAGCTCCGCGTCGTTCTTCTTATACTGGAACGGGTGTGCCAGCACCGCGACTCCGCCCGAGCGGCATATCGTCTCCACCGCCATTTCTATCGGGATGATCGTGCGCGGCAGATAGTACTTCTGTCCTTTCTCAACATAGCGCTGGAACGCATCGTTCACGCTCTCGGCAAGCCCAAGCTCATAGAGCATCCGCGCAAAGTGCGGCCGGCCTATGGATTCGCCGAAGCGCGCCCTCATCTCGTCATAGTCAAAGGGCAGGCCGTCCGCCGCCATGAGCTCCGCCATCTTGCGGTTCCTGTCGTTGCGGTCGTTTATCACCCAGTCCAGCACCGGGCGCAGCTCGGGCGACTGCGGGTCTATGAAATAGCCCAGGATGTGTACGGCCACTCCGTACTTTGTGCTTATCTCTATCCCCGGCACGACCTCTATCCCGAGCTTTTCCCCCGCCTCGGCGGCTTCAAAATATCCGGACTCCGTATCATGATCCGTTATCGCGATGGCCTTCAGGCCGATTTTATGCGCAAGCTCTGCGACCTCCGCCGGAGTGCATGTCCCGTCGGACGCCGTGGTGTGTACGTGCAGGTCTATCTCTCTCATGCGCGCACCCTCTCCATGAGGCGGTTCGCCTTCTCGTATATCTCCTCTGGCGCCTCGCCGATGAAGAACTCGCCGTTTTCGTAGAGGATGCGTCCGTTCACCATCGTCATGCGCACGTTCTCCTTAGACCCGGAGTATACGATATTCCGCGCGATGTTATTGAGCGGCTGCATGTTCGGCCTGTGCAGGTCTATGACGACGAGGTCCGCAAGCTTACCCGGCGCGATATCGTCCGCGTCATGAAGTCCCATCGCGCCCGCCCCGCCGGCGCAGGCCATTTCAAGCACGCGGTCGGCGCTCCCGGCTGCGGCGTCCTTATTCGCGATTTTTTGCAGTACGCTCGCAAGGTACATTTCGCGGAACATGTCCAGCGCGTTGTTGCTCGCCGCGCCGTCCGTGCCTATCGCCATCGGTATCCCCGCCGCGGCGAGCCTGTCCAGCGGCGCGATTCCGGAGGCGAGCTTCGCGTTCGAGCCGGGGTTCGTCACCGCCCAGAGCTTCTTGCGCGCGAAAAGCTCAATGTCCTCATCGCTCATCCACACGCAGTGAAAGCCGCCGCCGCCGTATGCGAACATGCCTATGCTGTCCAGAAGCTGCGGCGGGGTCATGCCCCAGCGCTCTACGCAGCCCTTGACCTCGCTCTCCGTCTCGCAAAGGTGCATGAAGCAGGGCTCCTTGTACTTTTCCGCAAGAGAGGCCATGTACTTCATGCGCTCCATGCCGGTGGTGTACTCGGCATGGATGCCGAGCCGGTAGGAGACGAGCTCGTCATAATCGTTAAAGCGCAGGTACTCGCGCTCGATGTTCTTCTCATCCGCGTCAAAGTTATTGAGCGCCGAGCATATCACCGTGCGGAAACCGCAGTCGACATTCGCCTTGGCGTAGGCTTCATTGCGCATATACATATCAAAGCTCGATGTGATCCCGGAGGAGAGATATTCCATTATCCCGAGCTTTGTAAAGGTATATATCATCTCGTCATCGAGCTTTGCCTCGTTCGGGAACACCTGCTGATAAAGCCAGTCACTAAGCGGCATGTCGTCTGCAAACGAGCGCAGGAAGGTCATCGCCGTGTGGGTGTGCGCATCCTTGAAGCCCGGCATCAGCAGGTCGCCGCGCAGATCGATCTCGCGCTCAAAGCGCGGCGCGTCCTTGCGTTCCGCCCCGACGTAGGCGATGCGCCCGCCGTCCGTCCATACCTCGTCCCGGCTTATTTTTATCCCGCCGGTAAAGCTCAGCACCCGGCCGTTATAGAATCTTATCATCTGTTTTTTGCCTCCAGCCGCGCGCACATCGCGTCATGCGCGGCCTTTTCAAAAGTATCGTCAAGCGGCTGAAGCTCCGCCGCGCCGTATTTCCTCTCAAGTGCCGTTTTCAGCAGCAGGTCGCAGAACTCCGGGTTCTTCGGGAGCATCGGCCCATGGCTGTAAGTGCCGAAAACGTTCTTGAAATGCGCACCCTCGGTGCCGTCCTCACCGTTGTTGCCGAAGCCGGAAATTATCTTACCCAGCGGCTCGATACCTGAGCCGAGCCATGTCTTTCCGCTGTGGTTCTCGAAGCCGACAACGACGCTGCCGCCGGCGTTTTCGGTGCATTTGAACTCATAGTTGCCGATCATGCGCTTCTTACTGCCGACCGTGTACAGCTCCAGCGCGCCGGTAAAATCACAGCGCTTGCCGTCATAGGTCTCGTAATATTCGCCGAGCATCTGGTACCCGCCGCAGATCGTGAGGAAGGTGACGCCGTCGTCAATGGCGGCCTTTATCTCCTTGCCGCGTCCCCGGTGCAGATCCTCAAGCAGCACCTGCTGCTCGAAATCCTGCCCGCCGCCGATGAAAACAAGGTCGAACCCAGCAAGGCTCTGAGTTGAGCCTATGGGCATTTTAGTGACTGCCGCGTCTATTCCGCGCCACTGCAAACGGCGCTTCATGCAGATTATATTTCCCCCGTCGCCGTAGAGGTTCAGGACGTCCGGGTATAAATGACATATCTTCAGTTCCATGCTTCCGCCTCCTCAGACCCAGAATTCGTCACCGCCGCAGCGGCGGATGACAGCCTCGCGCAGCTCAAGCATCGCGGTATAGGTCGGCATGATGAACACCGGCTTATCCTGCTGGGATATCCACTGCACAAGGCGCTCGTAATCGCGCTCGGTCGAGATATGGTCACCGGCTACACCGGCGTATTTGATGCGCACGGCCATGTCCTCCGCGCGGTCACCGGAGACTATGACGCGGTCTATATAGCCCGACATTGCGGCAAGCCCCTCAAAGTCCGCGTCCCATATCCATGAGACATCCGTGCCGTCCGCTCCGCGGTCGTTGAGGCAGACGATGAGGATGAATTTTTCCTTGATATTCTCCAGAAACTCGATAACCTGGTTGCAGCCCGCGGGGTTTTTGACGAGCATCATCTTCGTCCCGGCCTTGCCAAGGTCGAACTGCTCCATGCGCCCGAAGCCGCATTTGAAGTCCGCGATCGCGGATATCGCCGCCTCGGTGCCGAGTCCCATCTCCGTCACGGCGGCGACAGCGCCGATGGCGTTATAAATATTATACATGGCCGGGAGATTCACTTCGGCCATGTATTGGCTCCCATTGACCATCAGGACGACGCTGCTGCCGTTTGCGCGCTGCTCGACGACGTTCGTGACGGCATATTCGGCCTTCGGACGGTGGTAGCCGCAATGGGGGCAGCGGAAATTGCCGAGGTGGCTGTAGCTTATAAAATCATATTCGTATTCACTCTTGCAGTAGATGCAGTGCGACGCGTCGGAAAGCTCCGTCTTGGGTCTGGAAGGCGCAGCGCCCTTATCGATGCCGAAGAACACGGCGCGGTTCGGAAGGTCGTTTGCCAAGGACGCGGTGAGGGAGCAGTCGGCATTTAAACAAAGCGTCGCTCCCGGAGCGCCTTTTATACCCTCGCGGATATTTTCAAGGGTATGCGTCACTTCACCGTAACGGTCGAGCTGATCGCGGAAAAGATTGGTGACGACGATGACCTGCGGCTTGAGCTGAGAGAAGACCTTGCGCGCCGCGGCCTCGTCGCACTCGATGACGGCATACTCCTTGCGGCACTTGCCGGAAAGAGAGCTGTTGATGACAAACTCCGTGGTTATGCCGGAAATGAGGTTAGCCCCCGAACGGTTGGCAAAATAACTTTTGCCCTGCTCAAGAAAGGCCTGCTCGATCATGCGGGAGCTGGTGGTCTTGCCGTTTGTGCCGGTGACGGCGACGGTCCTGACGTCCTTTGCCAGAAGGCTCAGCAGCTCCGGATATATTTTGAGCGCGATGCGGCCGGGCATCGCCGTGCCGCCGCGGTGCAGGATACGCGAGACAAGACGCAGCGCCTTGCACACCAGCATTGCCAATACTGCTCTGAAATTCATAGGCGGACTCCTTGCTGTAAAGATAGTTGCGAAAACAACTTATATAGTATAACACAAGTATATTCGCTCAGGCAAGAAATTTGCCTGAGCGAATACTGCTTACGTTTTTTTATACACCGTCACGGCTCTATCGGCGGAGAGGAAATAGAGCACACACTCCTTGACGGGCTTGGCGCAGATTCGGTACAGGGCTTCGGCGTAGGCCATGAGCTGGCCGCGGTAGAGTTCACTGCGGGCAGCGATGTCTTCCTCGGTTTTGACGTAATCCGTCTTATAGTCGATGATGACAAGCTCGCCGTTCTCTTCGATGCAGCAGTCGACAACGCCTTGAAGCAGCAACTCCTCACCCTTTGCCGTGTCCCCGTAAAGCTTATCCGCATCCATGAGCAGGGAGAAGCGAAACTCACGCATCGGCTTTTCGGCGGCGAGCATGCGCGTACCCAAGGGGGAGGCAAACAGGCGCTCTATCGCGCGGGCATTGACAGCCTCAGCCTCGCGCGCGGAAATGAAGCGCGCGGCACGGAGACGGTCGATCTCCGACCTTATGCCATCAAGACTACGCCCTTTTGAGAAGTCCATATATTGCAGCACAAGGTGCGTCGCGACGCCGCGCTCCGCGGCGGTGAGCTTACGCTCCTCATCCCCAAGTTCCGGCATACGGAAGCTGTAGTTTATATCCTGCACGAGCCGCTCCCCGTCCGGGTCAGGCTCGGCGTGGCCTTTGAGCTCGGTAGCCGTGACCTTTGAGGGCAGGTCGACGGCCTCGGCATACGGATAGCGGAAGGCAAGGCGGCGCTTTAGCTCCGAGAGCATGGCCGCGTCTGCATCCAGCGCTTCGGCATCGAGTAACTCAGTGCTCTCCGCGGTGTCACTCGTGCTGCAATAGCTGAGAGTCAGGTTCTCGCCGCCGTCGGCAAGGGCGGCATAGATGAGCCAGCTCACCGGTGCCTGCGCCTGACTGAGCACCTCGGGAGCCATCGGCCTTGTGACGGCGGTGCGGAGCTTTTCGACAGTGCCTTCCGGATCCTTTAGGGCGGCAGTCATGAACAGGCGCTCCTTCGGCCGGGTGAGGGCGACATAGAGCAGGCGCATTTCCTCCGAGAGCATTTCCCGCTCAAGGCGAAGCCTGATGGCGTTGCGCGCAAGGGTGGGATACTCTATGCGCCGCTTGAGGTCGATGAGCTTCGGCCCCAAGCCGAGCTCCGGGTGGACAAGGACGCTCTCGCGGCTGTCCTGCCGGTTGAAGCGGCGGGCGGTATCGCAGAGGAACACGACGGGGAACTCAAGCCCCTTGGACTTATGCACGGACATGATCTGCACGGCAGAGCTGAAGCTGCCGCCGGTGGAGGGCTCCTGCCCCTTTTCGGCAAGGCGGCGCAGCCAGAGCACATAGCGGTGTACCCCGCGGTAGCCGGTGGCTTCAAAGCTCTCGGACAGGCCGACGAGAGCCATGAGGTTTGCGCGGCGCTGCGCACCGTCGCCCATGGCGGTGCAGAGGGCAAGCATGTCCAGCTCCTCAATGACGCGCCAAGTGAGCTCGGCGGCGCTGAGGTCAGCGGCGGCTCCGCGCAGCGCGTCAAGGCGCTGGACAAAATCGCGGCACTTTTCGTTATTCTCCGCGGCGGTAAGCAGGGCGGTGTAGAGATCCGCCTTTTTATCGGCGCTGCGGATATCGGACAGCTCATCCGGGCTGAAGCTCAATGATGGCGAGCGCAGCACAGCGATGAGTGGGATGTCCTTATGCGGGTTATCGATGACGGCGAGCATGGAGATGAGCGTGGAAACCTCGACGCTCTCAAAGAAACCGCCGCCCTGAACGGAGGACACGGGGATGCCGTGCTCGCCGAGGACGCGCCGGTACACGCCGCCGACGGTATTGGCGGAGCGGAGGAGAATGGCGATGTCACCATACTCAAGGGGGCGCTCCCCGCCGTTTGACGTGACGGTCGTCCCGGCGGCGAGAAGGGAATTTATCTTCCGGGCGACAAGCTCAGCCTCAAGAGCGGTCTTATCCGGGCTGTTCTCATCCTCGCTCTCAGGCAGGGCGAGGAGCATAAGCTCCGGCTTCGGGACAGACGATGGGTACTTTGCCCCGCAGCGGAGAGCCGCCGCGTCGTCATAGTCCATGTCGCCCAAGGCGCGGGACATGCACAGGGAGAACACGCTGTTCGCCCCGTCGAGAATTTCACGCCGGGAGCGGAAGTTCTCGCGCAGCAGGATGCGGCGCGGCGCGGAGGCCTTGGCGGACTCATAGTCGGAATAGCTCAGGTATTTCTCGGTGAAGATGGCAGGATCGGCAAGGCGGAAGCGGTAAATGGACTGCTTCACGTCCCCGACCATGAAGAGGTTCTTACCGGCTCTCGACACAGCGGCGAAGATCGCGTCCTGCACACGGCTGACGTCCTGATACTCATCGACCATGATCTCGGTAAAGCGGCGGGAAATGCGCGCTGCCGTCTCGGTCGGGCTGCCGTCGGGGTTCGTGAGCAGCTGCGCGGTGAGGTGTTCAAGGTCAGAATAATCGACCAAGCCCCGGCTGCGCTTATCCCTGGTATACTCGCGGTCAAAGTCAAGGGTGACCTCGAGCAGCGCCTCCATCGCAGGGGCGGTGAGCTCCATCTCGCGCAGGAGAGAAGCGGAATCGGAATAGAGCGTGTCCTTCATGCCGTCCATCGCCTTTTTGCAGGCGGTGCGCCGCGCCTTGAGCATATCTGAAAGCGCGGGGTCGGGCGACTTCATAAGGCGCTTGAGCGTCGGAAACTCTATGGGCAGACAGCCGCGCGCCCTGTCCCAGCCGAGGTCAAGGCAGCGGGAGATCTCACGTATGCCGTCGGCAGTAACGGAAAAGCTCTCGGTATACGCGGCGGCGACCTTCTCCTCGGCGGTCATGGCTTCAAGAAGCCTGTCCATCTCGCGGCTCCAATAATCGGCGGTGCGCTTTGCCCATGAGAGCAGCTCCTGCCCCCACGACGTTTCGGCGACATCCTGCGCCGGGGCCTTGAGCTGCGCGACCTGACGGCGCGCCCAGTCCTCCGGGCGGGCGTGGCACTGCATGCGGCTGTGGAGCTTGAGGACAAGGTCGGAAAGGCGGTGGTCGTCCCGCCCCGCGCCGACGGTATCGGCCAGCAGGCGGAAACCGGGGAGCTGATCCATCGCGTCATAGCGCGCGTCGAGAGTGCGCTCGAGCGCGGCGGCGCGCATGGCTTCGGCGCGCTCCTCATCGGCGATCTTGAAATCCGGAGTCAGGCCGAGGGCGTGGCAGTTCTCACGCAGGACGTTCGCGCAGAAGCTGTGAATGGTGCCGATCTGCGCACGGCGGCACAGCGCGCTCTGGCGGCGCAGACGGCGGCTGCCGGGGTCTGCGGCAAGGCGCGCGGCAAGCTCCTCCATGATCCTGCCGCGAAGCTCCGCCGCGGCGGCGCGGGTGAAGGTGATGATAAGGAAGCTGTCAAGATCGACAGGGTGGGTATCGTCACAGATATAGCCCATGAGGCGTTCGGTGAGCACGCGGGTCTTGCCGCTGCCCGCGCCCGCGGACACGAGCACGGCACCGCCGCGCGCATCTATCGCGGCCTGCTGCGAGGCTGTGGGTCTGAAATCAGCCATTGGCGTCGCCCTCCTCCATAAGCGCCCAGACCTTCTCCGCGGAGAGCTTCGGGGTATAGCGGCAGCTCTCGCCGCTTTCACCGTCGGAGAAATGGCAGGCGTCAAAATAATCGCAGTTCAGGCAGGCGTTCTCCTGCTGGCCGCGGTAGAACGGGTCGGCGGCGATGCTGCCCTGACGCAGCTGCTTTGCCATGCCCGCAAGGGTCTTTTTTATATGCCGGTCGAGAAGCCCTAAGCGCTCGGCACTGGCGAGGGAATCCGCCGCAGGCTTGCCGCCGCGGAACTTTATGGGGATATAGCGCTTATCGTCGCCGCGCTCCCATGCCTCAATGAGCGCTGCGTCCTCGCGCACAAGGCCGCTGCGCCGCTGCTCCTTTGCGCGCTCGGCAGAGACGGACTCCTCATCCGCGTCGCGCGGCATGGAGAGGATGCGGCTGCGCGCGGGGACGTACATGACGCCCGCGGGGAGGACTTCACAGTCATAGCGCCCGCCGCCGTTTGCTTCGAGCGCGAAGAGGTACAGCAGCATCTGAAGCCCCATGCCGTACCAGACATCGGACATGGAGAACTCCTTGCGCCCGGTCTTGTAGTCGACGACGCGGAGATAGAGCTTGCCGTCATGGTACCAGCCGTCGACACGGTCGGCAATGCCGGAGAGGACGAGACTGTCCTCCCCGCCGCCGAGCTCGACCGGCGGCATTTCGCGCGCGTCGGAAAAATCAAGCTCAAAGTCCAGCGGCTCGAAGTCCGACCGCCGCAGCTCCGCCGCCATATCCTCGACGACGCGCCACACATCACCGCACAGGCGGTTGAAAAGATAGACAAAGCGGCGGCTCTTCTCGTTAAAATCGTTGAGCTCCTCGGAGACGTACTGCGCAGTGAAGCGCTCGCACAGCTCGCGCAGGGTCTTGTCGTCCACCGCGGCAAACCCGCCGCGGCGCTTGACCTCGCGCGCGGTCTTCTCAAGGACATAGTGCATGAAGGTGCCGATCTCCGGAGGACGGAAGGCGGCGGGCTCATAGGGCTTTGCGCGCAGGCCGTACTGGCAGAAATACGCAAAGCGGCAGGAGGCAAATTTATCTATGCGCGAGGCGCTCAGGCGCAGGCGCTGTCCGTAGAGCTTCTCGACCGCCGCCGAGGAGAGCCGCCCGCGGCTCATGTTCGCCGCGGCTTCAAGAGAAGCATAGCTCACAGGGTCTTTTTCTGCGAAATATTCCGCAGCGGCGCGGGCGCGGCCGTCCCCGCCGTGCATGGACTGCGCGGCAAGGCCGAGCGCCGGGGCGGGCGCGGACATACGCGCGTCGCTCAAGGAGGCGTTCGTGACGTTCAGGCCGAAGAGAGCCTTTGCGCGGTTAAATACAAAGGCGGGGCGAAGCTCCGCGCCCTGAGTATCGGCGACCGGGCAGAGCATGGTAAGGCTCTCGGAGGGCATGGTGAGGCAGGTATAGATAAGCGAGAACTCGCGCCACAGCTCGCTCTCACCGCCCGCTCCGAGCTCAAGCTGCATTTCCAGCAGGCGCTCCCGCTCCTCAGGGGAGAACACGCCGGCCTCGTCATCCGTGCGCGGCAGGCGTTGGTCGGACGCGCCGAGGACGATAAGGTGCTTTATGCTGCGGCGGCGGTTGCGGTCAAAGTCGCCGGCGGAGACGCGGTCAAGTGACACGGGAATGGTGCCGATATCATATTTTGAAAGCATGAGGGTAAACAGGCGCGAGAACTCCCCGCTGTCCATGGCGGTATCGCCGAGGACGGCGGCGCACTGCTCGAGCGCGGAGACGACGATGTCCCAGAGCTGGCGGTATTCGGCGGCGGTCTTTTCATCGCCGAGCTGCGCAAGCTCCCCGGCGCGGCGCGAGAGCTGCTCGGGAAGCGCCAGCGCTTCAAAGAGCCCGGCGAGAGCCTCGGCCTGCTGCGCGGCGGTCTGCGCCTTTGATGAGGCTTCCTCAAAGGCGAGGAGGGGCGCGGCAAGAGTACGGCGCAGGGCGTTCACGCGGCGGAGCGTTTCTTCCGTCTCATCGGTATACTCGCAGCCGTAGCCGTCCGGGTGCTGACGCCAGTCGGCGCTTCTGTGCCACGCGCCGCCCTGAAGCTGCCATTTGAAGATATAGTTTTCAAGCGTGTCGCACTCGGCGGGGGCGAGCCCGGCAAGGCCGGTGCGCATATAGCTGATGACATCGTCGACCGCCCAGCCGCCGCGCACGATCTCATAGGCGAGGGCGATGAGCGCGGGCAGGGGCTTTGACATGAGGTCATCACGGCGGGCGGTGAAGAGCGGGACACCGTAATGCCGGAAGGCGCTCTCAAGACTGCCGCGGTAATCCTCAAAGCCGCGGGCGACGACGGCGATATCACGCCAGCGGCAGCCGCCGTCGCGTACAAATTCAAGGCAGAGCGCCGCGGTCTGCTCGCACTCGGCGGCCATACTCTCCGTCCGGTAAAGGCGGATGGCGTCACGCGCAGGGGTATATTTATCGCTTGAATAGCTGAACATATTATCGGCAAAGACCGTGAGCTCGGGTGCCTTTGCGCTCTGCTCGGAGAGCGTGACGATCTCCGTTTCCGAGCCGAGCTCGCGGGCATAGGCGAGAAGCTCCCTGCCGGCGCGGCGGGAGAGCTCGAATATCTCATTATCGCCGTCGAGCGCGTCGACCGTCAGGCACACGGTGAGCTGTGCGCCGCGGCGGAGCATGGCATGAAGTATCTCCCGCTCCTGCCGGGTGAAGTCAATAAAGCCGTCGACGTATATCTTTACGTTAGCGTCAATGTCGGTGTTCTCGTCTATCTGCCGGGCAAGGATACTGAGCCTGTCGGCAGGGTCGGCGTGGCCGTTCGCGACGGCGGCGTCATAAGCTTCGAGGATGAGGGCGAGGTCGGAGAGCTTATCGCCGAGGCTGTCCGGGCAGGAGGCCGCGGCGGTCATGAGCGCGTCATAGCCGATGCAGGCGCTCTTAAGCTCGTCCACGGCGGAGAGCAGCAGCGCCTGAAGCTCCGCGCGGCGCTGGGCGGCGGAATAGATGCGTAGGCGCGAGCCGACGCTTTGCAGCGCGAGCGCCATGCACAGGAGCCGCCCACCCTTATCGAGCCACGGCTCGGCTCCGCCGCCGTGCTTTGCGGCAGTCTCGCGCGCAAGGCCGGTGAAGCTCAGAACTTCCGCGTAGAGCGAGAGACGATCCCCGCAGACGCGGCAGAGCTCGCGCTCGGCCTCGTGGCTGTACTGCTCGGGGACGATCATCAGGGCGCGGCCATGCGGAGAAGCCATATCGCGCTTTATTTCGTTTATGATGGCCGCCGTCTTGCCGGCACCGGCCTTGCCGATCATCAGTCTGAGCAAATGTCCGTCCTCCCCGTTCACGGTTTTTCTAATGGATAAGCAGATGTATGAAAATTATTCTTGTGACATTTTATCAAAATCTGCCGCGGCTTACAAGCCGAATGCTAAAAATAGGCTAAATTTTGAGTTTTTTATTGATAAGTTCAAAGAAATGTGTTATCGTACCTAATCATACAAGAATAAAGAAAGGAGTGTTTTTCTTGAAGCTTTCATCAAAAATGGAACTCTGCGGCCTTTCCCCCATGCGTAAATTCGCAAGCTATGCAACAAAGGCCGAAGAACGCGGTATTAAAATTTATCATCTGAACATCGGCCAGCCCGACGTTAAAACGCCTGACGTATTTTTCAAAGCGCTCCGAGATTTCACCGAGCCCGTGCTCGCCTACGCGCCGTCTGTCGGCATGCCCAAGTTCCTTGACGCGGTGCAGCATTACTACTCCCGCATAGGCGTGGAGCTTGAGCACAGCGATATCCTGCCCACCACCGGCGGCAGCGAGGCTCTGCAGCTGACGATGGCCTGCCTGCTCGACGACGGCGACGAGATCATCATCCCGGAGCCTTTCTATCCGAACTACCACACCTCCGTCACCCTCGCGGGCGCGACTATCCGCCCCGTGCCGACCGATCCCGAGGAGGGCTATTTCTACGCCGACCGCGAGAGGATCGAGGCGCGCATAAACGAGCACACCCGCGCCATCATGATAACGAACCCCGGCAACCCGACCGGCAACGTGCTCACTCCGGAGCAGCTGCACCTGATGCTCGACATTGCGAAGGAGCATGACCTCTTCATCGTCTGCGATGAGGTGTACAGAGAGTTCACCTACGGCGGCGAGCACCTCACAAGCGCCTTGCAGTACAAGGGCTATGAGCAGAACGTCATCGTTATCGACTCGATATCCAAGCGCTTCTCCGCATGCGGCGCGCGCGTCGGCATGGTCATCTCGAAGAACAAGGAGTTCATGGCGCAGGCGCTCAAATGGTGCCAGTGCCGCCTGTGCTCGGCAACAGTCGAGCAGGTCGCCGCGGCTGAACTCTACACGCTCGACCCCAGCTACTTCGACGCTGTGCGCGATGAGTACCGCCACCGCCGCGACACGCTTGTCTCCAAGCTGCACGAGATCCCCGGCGTCGTCTGCGAGACGCCGAGAGGCGCGTTCTACGCGATGGTGTCCCTGCCGATAGACGACGCGGATAAGTTCCAGCTGTTCCTGCTCAATGAGTTCGACGACAACAAGGAGACCGTGCTCATGGCCTGCGGCGAGCCGTTCTACGCCACTCCCGGCAAGGGTCTCAACGAGGTGCGCATGGCCTACACCATAAACGCCGAGGACATCTCCCGCGCGATCGATATACTCGCTGTCGCAATAAAGGCGTACAACGAAAAGTACGGGAAGTAAACGAATAATATACAAACATCGCCGCTCCGAATCGGGGCGGCGATGTGGTTTTTATTCTTAACTTATCTGACACCGGCGGCGGAGAAAACGCTCTGTGCCGCCGCAAAGGCGGCGTCGCTCCAGGGGTATGCGCAGTCGGTGCTGCCGGACTCATCGAGCAGCTCCTGCGCGTTATCCTGCGAGAGGGACTCGCAGCTGGAAGCGACAAGATCCATGCACTCACTGAACAAGGAGAGCGCATCCTCAGTTGCAGCGCTCTTCCATGTCTCTACCGCGGCGGCGATACCGTCGGCGTCAAGCGGGGTCTCCGCCGCCCAGTCGAGCAGCATTGCCGCGCACTTTATGCCTCTGAGCGAGCAGCCGGAGGAACCGGGCTGAACATCGTTCACCGCATAGTCGAGCACGACGCCGAGAGCGTCAGCGGACTCCGTGGACGCAGCAGTATCGGCTGTGCTCGCTGGGGTTTCAACTGCCGGGGCGGCAGTCTCGGCTGCGGGAGTCGGGTCAACATAGACGACCTCGCCCGTGCCCTCTCCGCCGCAGGCGCACAGCGCGAGCGCCATCGAAAGGACAAGAATAAAAGCAAATGTCTTTTTCATTTTATTGCCTCCTTGGGGATATGTGCCGCAGCCTCGCCGCGGCTGGTTCAGTGATACCACCGGCGTGGGGAAAAATCAATATAATTTTTATTAAGAAAGCTTCTTCCGTCTGTAAACAAATTCCTTGTCGGATATCACAAATTTCTCCCGCCGTCTTTGGACAGGTTCTACATTTTGGGAGATTCTGAAAATATGCTTGCAATTTCCGCGCGCAGCCCTTATAATGACCGTCGAAAAGATTTTTAAGTTCGGTACAGAGAGACCGGCAAAATCGCTTATAGCTTACGGGTGCAGTGCGCCTGTGCTTTTGTGTGTCTTGCCGGATACCGGCAGGGCATTTATTTTTTGGCGAAAGGGGATACATCCATGAGGCAGAAGGCTCAGATAATGGACGAGGCCGCGCTCGGCAGAGCGCTGATGCGCATATCCCATGAGATCACCGAGAAAAACCGCGGGGTAGATAACGTCGTCCTCGTCGGTATACGCCGCCGGGGCGAACCGATCGCCTGCCGCATACGCGACAACATCAAGAAGATCGAGGGCGTTGAGCCGCCCTGCGGGAGCATCGACATAGGCTTCTACCGGGACGATCTCTCGACGCTTGCCGAGAGCCCGGTCATCCGCAAGGCGGAGCTGCCCTTCGACGTGAACGACAGGGACGTTGTTCTCTGCGACGATGTACTTTACACCGGGCGCACGGCCAGAGCCGCCATTGAAGCGGTGTTCAGCTGCGGCCGCCCGCGCACGATACAGTTCGCGGTGCTGGTCGACAGAGGCCACAGAGAGCTGCCCATCCGCGCCGACTACGTCGGCAAGAACATCCCCACCTCGCACAGCGAGCTTATCGAGGTGCGCCTGCCGGAGTTCGACGGCGAGACGGGCGTGTACCTCATGGCGATAGGCGACAACTAATTTAATAAGGTAACACGCGGCTATGCCGCTGGTTATAAATTCAATTAAAAAATCTACAGAGAGAGGTAAATTGAATGAAAGACAAGAAAACCATTGACGGTTCCATTTTTGATGCGCGCGAGCTTGGCACTCCGCGCATGCTCATCCTCGGTCTGCAGCACATGTTCGCCATGTTCGGCGCGACCGTGCTCGTCCCCGCACTGACCGGACTTGACGTTGCCACCACGCTGCTGTTTGCCGGTCTCGGCACGCTGCTGTTCCACCTTATCACCAGGGGCGAAATTCCCGCGTTCCTCGGCTCCTCCTTCGCTTACCTCGCCGGTTACTGGGCAATCGCTCCCAACGGCGAAGCCGAGCTGCTGCCCTACGCCTGCTTCGGCGTCGCAGTCTCCGGCCTTATGTATGTCATCCTCGCTGCAATAATCAAGAGCGTCGGCGTGAAGAAGGTCATGCGCTTCTTCCCCCCGATCGTCACCGGCCCCATCATCATCGCCATCGGCCTGATCCTCTCCTCCTCCGCTATCAATAACTGCGAAGCCAACTGGCTCGTCGCGGTCGTCGCGATAGTCGTGGTCATCGCCTGCAATATGTGGGGCAAGGGCATGATAAAGATCATCCCCATCCTCATCGGCGTGCTCACCTCCTACGTTGTCTCCATGATCGTCGACCCCGCCTCCCGCGCAGTCGTTGCGCAGAAGGTCAGCGAGGCGGCATGGATCGGCCTCCCCGTCCACAAGGAAGCCACCGTCTTTGGTCTGCTCTCCGGTAACTTCGATTCCGGCATGCTCGTCACTGCCTGCGTCACCATCGTTCCCCTCGCCATCGCGACCATGATGGAGCACGTCGGCGATATCTGCGCCATCTCCTCCACCGTCGGCAAGAACTACATCGTCGAGCCCGGCCTGAACCGCACCCTCATGGGCGACGGCCTTGCAACCACCCTCGCCTCCCTCTTCGGCGCCCCCGCAAACACCACCTACGGCGAGAACACCGGCGTGCTCGCACTCTCCAAGGTCTATGACCCGCGCGTCATCCGCCTCGCGGCGCTCTTCGCGATAATCCTCAGCTTCTGCCCGAAGTTCGCAGCCCTCGTCACCGCAATGCCCACCGCCACCATCGGCGGCGTGTCCATGATCCTCTACGGTATGATCTCCGCCGTCGGCGTGCGCAACGTCGTTGAGAACCGCGTCGACTTCACCAACACCCGCAACGTCATCATCGCGGCGCTCATCCTCGTGCTCGCGCTCGGCATCTCCAACAGCACTGCCGGTGCCGTGCACATCGGCTCGGTCAGCCTCTCCGGTCTCGCCGTCGCGTCCCTCGTCGGCATCCTTGTCAACGCCATCCTCCCCGGCAAGGACTACGAGTTCGGCGTCGACATTCAGGGCGACACCTCCGTCAACTTCAAGGTCTGATAAGTATAAAATAACGTGCGCGCTGCGAAATGCGCACGTTATTTTTATATAATGACCGGCAGTGTGGTTCCGCACAGCGTTCTGCGATATCTTTACTCCCCTCCCGCAACTAAACGTAACAAAATTATGCAAAATCTGTTATCTGCGGTTGATTGAAAACTGCTGCGTTTGGTTGCATAATTCGTACAAATAAAACTTTTGGGAGGGAACAATATGAGCGTCGCAGAGGTGCATGACCTCAACAAGACATATCCCGCTTTCGCGCTGAAGAGGGCATCGTTCAGCATCGAAGAGGGCAGGATAACCGGCTTTATCGGCAGAAACGGTGCCGGTAAAACCACAACGATAAAATCCATGCTGAACCTTGTCCACCCGGACAGCGGCAAAATTTTCTATTTCGGCAAGCCCCTTGCGGAAAACGAAACCGAGATCAAAAAGCTCATCGGCTATTCCACCGGTGCCGTCAACTGGTACCCGCGCAAAAAACTCAAGGACGTCATCGCAGTCGTGAAGCGCTGCTATGACACGTGGGATGAGGATGCCTACCGCCGGTACCTCGCGCTTTTCGCGCTTGAAGAAAACAAGACCGCGCTCGAAATGTCCGAGGGCATGCGTGTCAAGTATAATCTCCTCGTTGCGCTCTCGCACAACGCCAGAGTGCTGATCCTTGACGAGCCCACGAGCGGACTCGACCCGTTTTCGAGAGACGAACTGCTCGGACTGTTCGCGGAGCTCAAGAGCCACGGCGTCGCGGTGTTCTTCTCCACGCATATTATTTCCGATATCGAGAAGTGCGCGGACGATATCGTCTACATATCCAGGGGCGAGATAGTCGCGGCGCTTCCCAAGGCCGAATTCGTCAGCCGCTTCTCCAAAGACGGCGAGACTATCGAGGAGACCATACTGCGCATGGAAAGGAGCGGGAACAATGCGTGAAATTATGATAAAGGAGCTTCGGCTCAGCGCCTCCGCGCTCTCTTACTTGTTCATTGCTTTCGGGCTGATGTTCTTCGTACCGGGCTATCCGATCCTGTGCGGCGTGTTCTTCGTCACACTCGGCATATTCCAGAGCTTTCAGAGCGCACGGGAGGCCAACGACATTCTCTTTTCCGCGCTGCTGCCTTTCGCAAAGCGCGATGTCGTGAAGGGCAAGTATCTCTTCGTCTGCTTTATCGAGCTGTGCGCGTTGCTTGTCATGGGCATTGCTGTTATAATAAGAATGACTCTTCTCTCCGGCTCCGCGGTGTACCGGTCGAACGCCCTGATGAACGCAAACCCCTTTGCCCTCGGTATGGCATTTCTCATCTTCGCGCTCTTCAACGCGATCTTTGTCGGCGGCTTCTTCAAGACCGCGTACAAGTTCAGCCGCCCCTTCGTCGCGTATATCGTCGTGTCGTTTATATGCGTCGGTCTCGGCGAGGCGCTGCATCATTTCCCCGGCCTCGAAGCGCTGAACGCCTTTGGGACGGACTTCCTGCCGCTGCAGCTTGCGCTGCTTGCTCTCGGCATCCTCGCCTACGCGCTCATCACGTGGCTCTCGTTCAGAAGAGCCTGCCGGAGCTTTGAAAAAATCGATCTGTAAAGGACGGTAACACATGCTCAAGGAAAACCTTGTGATCCTCCGCAATATCCATGGCTATTCTCAGGAGGAGATCGCGGAAAAGATAAACATCTCCCGCCAGGCATACGCCAAGTGGGAGACCGGCGCGACCGTGCCAGATATTGAAAAGTGCAGCCTGCTTGCCGCCGTCTACGGCGTGACGATCGACAGCCTCATCAAGACCGAGACCGCCGACGGCATCGGCACGATCCCGCCCGCGCCAAAAGGCAAGAACATCTGGGGCTCCGTCACGGTGAGCGATCGCGGGCAGATCGTCATCCCCAAGGACGCGCGCGACAAGTTCGGACTCACAGGCGGCACGCGCCTTATCGTCCTCAGCGACGAGGAGGGCATTGCGCTCGTCCCGGCGGAGCGCTTCGAGCGCAGCATGAAAATGGCTATGGAATTTGCCTCGATGCAGAATAAGGCAGACTAAGATACCGCAAAGGCTCTCCTTGCATATAGGGAGAGCCTTTTTGACGATCTATATCTTAAGCCTTGAACAAAAAAATCGCTGCGAGCTATCGTTCGCAGCGATGTGGCAGCGGGAGAAGGATTTGAATTATAAAAGCGGTGTAAAATGCTATAAATCCATGTCCAGAAACCATTGTAAAATCAAGGCTTTTTGAAATAGCCCGTCAAATGCCGTCCTATGTTGTCAAGGCTCTAAAGGGAAAAAATAAGGGAAAACTTTTGCTTAATATTCTGGGCGTTGTGAACTGGTGGGGTCGCGTGCGCGCGTGAGAAATCCGCCTAAATATTATATATCTCTCTAAGTATCTGAGTAATATATAGGGCTTATATAGGACTTGCCTATAGAGTCACCATAGAAGCACTGCAAGGGTACGCTGAAACGGTGTATACCTACAAACGGGGTGGTAAAGCACCACCTCATAGATAGACTGGGGCTTTCATGGCGAGGCGGTAAAAGATGTTTTCAGGGATGTAACTGTCTTTCCCCACTTCTGGGGAAAATCCCAACTTGTTGGGAAAACCAAGCCAATATTAAATCTTGACCATCACAGGGAAGTGACATTCCTTGCTCTTGCACCACAACTCTATCTGCTGCGCCGTAGCCCCAAGATATGCTTTGCCTAATAAGGCTCTGCACTTCGGACAGCGGATCATACCGCCCTCGACCAAAGCCGTGTGAATGACCCTACTATTTTTTTGAGCCTGCATTAAAACACCTACCCGCCTATTTTTCCGCCACCCCTACCCCGCTTAAATCCGGGAGGATGTCTTAAACGTCTGGAAATTGTAATTATATATATTATCAGGTGTGCGTCTCTTTTTCCGCTACCCCCATTGAAGAAAGTGCAACCCCGGAACGGCTACGCAAGGAACAGCGCCCACCCAGCCAGCGCCGGGGATAATTGCACCCCAGCAGGGGCGGAGACGGATAATAGAATCCCCGACCTTGGACGGAGGAAGCCCGGAGCAAAGCTCCCTGTCTCCCGATGTCTCATCAGTCGGGGAAAGGCTACTTCGCAAGTTAACCCCCAGTTGAATAAGCTGCCGGGCGTTATTAACGAAGCTGCCTTGTAATAATTATATGCTACACATTCAAGAATGACAAGTCATTTGTTCTTGCATTTTGCCGGACTATGTGCTATTTTGTCGTTGGTGCTTATGCACCGGGAGCGCTGCACAACGGCAGGCGGTTAGCTACACCACCCGAAAGGGGGTGAAGCGTATGCGGCTTACGATAACTCTGACACTGCGAAAGCTGATGTTTCAGTTTATCATAAAAAGCAGAAACCGCCACTCCGGCAAGTGACGGTTTCTTTACTTAAGAAATTCCATTTGAAGAGTTAACCGCTTGTCGCAGCGCTCTTTTCATGCTTATTATATCTCTCGCTCTGCGTTGTGTCAAGGCGGGAGCTTTATTTTTCGTCCCGCTCCATAGTCTCAGATATAGCCCGATTTATAAAGCCGTTCAAGCTCTCGCCCTTTGCCTCGGCGTGGGCTTTTATTATATCCTTTTGACCTTTGGGGATCAGCAAATTCACCCGGTCATACGTCGAAGAAATGTATTGATTCTGTTTTGCAGTCGCATTTTTGCCGCTGCTTTTAATACTCATAAAATCACCTCTTCATAGAGTATACACGCACCGCAAACGTTGTGCAACGGTTAAAATGTACAAAATATACGTTACGCAATTATGCAACATTCCATCTTGCAACCGTTGCGTAACGGGTATATAATAAGGGCACAACAGGAGAGATAAACAGCCGGAAACGAACGGGAAACGGCCCCGAAACAGACTCTGGAATCTCTCAAATAAAGCCCCGTGAACTGCTGGAAACGCACAGGAACCGGCCTTGAAACAAACTCAGGAGCGGGGCAAAAAGAAAAGGAGAATACAACATGAGCACACAGGACATCGAAAGGAAAATCAAGCTGCTGCGTGAAATGCAGCGCATGGCAGAAGAAGCCCAGGCAGAGGCAGAAGCCCTCAAGGATGAAATAAAGGCGTATATGGGCGATTCTGAGGAGCTGACGGCAGGGGAATATAAAATCACATGGAGGCGCGTAGAAAGCGCCAGAGTCGACACAGTGGCTTTGAAAAAGGCAATGCCTCAGATTGCCGAAGCATTTACCAAGACCACGACCACACGCCGCTTTTGCATTGCATAAGAAAAGCCCCTTGCCTGAACGCCGACCAAAGCAACAGGCAAAGAGCTTAAAGGACACCCGGAGCGGGTGCAAATAGATTATACCGCGCCCGCTCCACCAAGTCAAGAAAAGAGGAATTTTGTGAATACAGAAAGTAAACGCGAGGAACTGAAACAGATCGTGCTTTCAGCCGATGAACAGGAACTTGACAGGATCATAAAGATGATTCTTGAGGCCACGCAGGAGGCAAAGAATGACCAGAGAGGAATTTAACAGCCGGGTTTCCTCGCCGGTGTCTGCCGAACAGTACCGAACAATCGAGTACATCTATCAGCACCACCCGGTAATTGACGCAGTCAAGGGCAAAGACCAGATCGCCCAGCTTTGGGAGATTGGCGGCGTTCGTATCATGCTGGATATGCTGCCGACAGCACAGCAGGCCGCAGACCTCGAAAGTGCAATAGCCGATACGCGGCGCAGCTTGGCAGACCTCGAAGAGCAATTGCACAAACTAAAGACCGGTACATAAAACAGAGGGCGGGAGTTGTTCCCGCTCTCTTGACATTGCGCTGACAGTCGCATATACTCTTACCAGAGGCGACGGCCTCATATTATGCGGGTTAAGTGTCCCGGCGCAGTTGACGAGCTGCAAGGCCGGTTAGATTGGCGCTTTCCCCGACCCCGGTATTTACTACGGTTTCGAGGTCACCCGAAAGGGCAGAAGTTCCGTCTGGTGTAAGTACTGGGCTTGTTATGTGCTACGGGTTCGGTCGTTATGGGCGTAAAGGTGTGGGCTGGTGCACCGGCATTCACCCCCGAAGTGGTAGCGTCAGCGGAGAAGCAAGAAGCGCAGAAGCGCATTTCCGGGCTGCGTGCACTGGAAGCTTGCGTAACGCTGACAAAATAGCCTCTGTCAGTCTGTGAGAAACCGCCATTCCGGCGGCGTACCGCTCAGACAGAGAAAAAGCCCCCTACGGTTTCCGGTAAACCCGCTCTTTGTTTGCGGTAATTCCGGAGCTGTGAGGGGCTTTGCTACACTTTCCGTCCCGCTCCTGGGGCGGTATTTTCATGTTCTTTGCATTTTGCGCTTGGGTTTTCTTTTTCGCGGCGGCGTTTAACGTCTCAGGGCGCGCCACAGCGCCGTTTGAGAGCGTGGGGGGTGTAGTTATATCCCCCATGGTGTCAGACGCGATTCTGCGCTGCTTCTCGCGCAAAAGTGAGATTAAGCGAACTTGGCTTTAATTGGTGATGGTCTTTTCGTCCTGTTCCTGCATCTGTTTAAGCGCTTTTGCAGCGGCTCGGGTTTTGACGCCGCCGTTTACATAGCTGCACAAAGCAGCAGCAAGTGCCGCTTTGGGTGTCTTGAAAATAGCCGCGTCTCGCGATTCTCCGACTGAGTATGTAACACTCGCCGTCGGTTCATGTACTGCGATCTGCAAGCCCTCTCTGCGCGTAACAACCTGTTTTCCCTTTTGCTCGTGTCTGTAAATGTTCATTTTTAGTCCTCCGAAAAAATGGTTTGTTGTAATGTCTGCCGCTCTCCGTCAAACGCAAGCTTCGTCCTGAAAAGCGAACCCTCTTTGTTTTTTGCGATTTTTAGCACCCGGTCACCGGCCTTATTTCGCGGGTTATCCAGATACAGCAGCATTGCAAGGTCTGCATCCTGCTCAATTTGCCCGGACTCTCGGAAGCTCTCCAAGGTCGGCGACTCGTCCGGTCCCGTCTGGCTGCCCGCTCTCGAAAGCTGCGCAAGAGCTATAACACAAATCCCCGACATCTGCGCCAGGGCTTGAAGGCTCTGTGAAACGTCCGAAACCCGCTCATAGACGCTTCTCCCGTCGCCGGTGAGCTTCTGCAGATAATCCACAAAAACCACCTGCCAGCGCCTGTTTAGTGCCAATGCACGTATTTGCTGCACTGTTCGGTTGTCCTTGTCGACAATCTCTAAATCAAGCTTTGAAAACGCGTCTGCCGCCCTTGTGAGGTTTTCTGTGTCCCTATCGGTCAAGCTCTTCGGATTCTTGATTTTCCAAAGCGGGACACCGGAAAGATGCGATAATGCCCGCTCTGTTATTTTCTCTTTGGATGTTTCAAGGCTGACGAAACCGACTTTCCGGCGCTGTGCCATAAGCAGCGCAAACTGCACGGCAAGCAGAGTTTTACCGGCTGACGGTCTGCCGCCTATAACGACGAAATCACCGGGCTGCACGTAAAGATTCTCGTCAAGCTTTGGCATTCCCCAGCGGATAAAGTCTGTTGGGGTCGTGCGCCGCTTTTCAAGCCTGTCAGCAAAATCTAAAGCCGCTTGTAAGGCCGTAAAAGAGCTTTGCCCAGTACTTTGCGCAGTAAGGCCGTTTATATCCTGCACAATCTTTTCGGCCTCTGTAATGCTCCCTGCTCTCTGCAATGCTTGCCCGGCCTCGCGGTAATCTCGCAGCAGATTATTTTCCTTGAGTGCCCGGACATAATACGCCGCATCTTTGGGCACAAGTGCCGACAGGCCGGAAATATATCCCGTCAAGCTCTCTGCGCTTTCATCCGGGTTTTTCCGTGCTATCTCGTTTGCAACAGTTGTTGCGTTAACCGGGCTGCCCTCGCTGAAAAGCTTCACAGCAAAACTAAAAATTGCTTGATTGATTCCCTCGCTAAAGTCCTCAGTTCGCAATGCTGCTATGATCTCACCCGCTCGACCGTCCCCGGAAAGAAGCGCAGCTATTACCGGCGCTTCGATGCTGAATGTATCTTGCATATCTTCCCTCCGTCAGATGAGCGGGATGAAATCATCTTCGCATACCGTTGCCACTCGTGGCGACGCTTTAGGCTGTGCCCGCTCCCACGTCAAAAATTTCTGCTTCCAAGAACGCACCGGGTTTCCCCTGCTGTCTTTCCAGTCCCCAGCCGCGAAGTAAGTGTGAAATCGTTCGGGGTCTACATCACTTCCACGCTCGGCGGCATATGCTTTGACTTCTTCGAGAGTCGGAGGAACAAATTTTTTTGTTCGTTGTGGCTTGTCGCCCATACAATCTTTTTTCGTTGTAGTTGGGGTTGTAGTTGTAGTTGTAGTTGGCTTGATTTGCTTAGCAAAAGTAGCATTTGCTACACTTGCTTGCATTTGCTTAGCGTTGCTTGACCTTGCTAACCCACCTTTGCGCCCTGCTATGCTTCTTGCTTCTTTGGTTTTTTTATAGCGTTCTGCATCTGCGTCAAGTTTCGGCTGAATCATCAGCCACAGATAGGTAAGCGTTTGACGGTCTCCGAAATCCGGTATTGCACCGCGCTGAATATACCCGCGAATTGCTGATAGCATATTTTTAGCGTCGTCTCCGGGTAACGCCTCCAGCACATCAAAAAGTTCCCAGAAAATCAATACACCGGGTTGACCTTTAGAACGTGCCATTATGTACGGCCTCCGGGTCTTTGGCCGCTCTGCATCTTCTGCTCAAGCCATTCATTGAGTGCAGCGACCGGGACCAGTGTCCGGCCACCAATCTTGACGGCTGGGAAGTCGTTGCTGTGAATGAGCGTGTAAATCGTCTGGTGGCTCATTCCGAGAGCTTGCGCGGCCTCTTTTACCGAGTAAGCCGCACGCGGTGTTGAATCAAAATTTTTCGTTGTTTTTTCCTCCTGATATTTTTTTCTTATAGACAGCGCTGCCTTTGTGTGGTATTCTACACTATGTATTTTACTCTTTTGGAAAGCATTTGTACACTCACTTGGTAAATTTGAGTTAATCTGTATCAGTTTAACGATGTTAAACTCAGAAAGTGCCAAAAATTCACTCAGGAGATCATTCAAAATGAAAGGCAAAAATGGAGCCGCAGGACTCACCGGCGGAAGAATTTCAAAGCTGGCTACTTTATACCACGTCAAACTTAAAGACATCGCAAGCGCGATCAATATTTCATCATCACACATGTACAATATCGTCAGAGGTAGTAGAAAACTGCGCTATGAGGACGCTAAAAAAATCGCGGAAATATACCCGCCGGTGCGCGTTGAATGGATTCTTGGTGAAGATGACTATTTCTCGGCAGATGACGTTGAAGAAGCACGCAAGCAAAGTATTTCGGGGCAGGCGGGACGTATACGCTTATTTGAAGATATGGCGCGTTTGGCTGGGTATAGGTTTTCTGAGACAGAAGAAACTGGAGACACAATTGAAGTTCGGCAAGGTCATGGAGCATTTATAGCGTGCAGCAGGGACGAAGAACGAGAAATTGCGGATGAAGTTTTAGAGTTTGTACAGTTCAAATTGCAACGGCTATTTGAAAGGAGCCAGAATAATGCCGAATAGAAAAAGCACCAGAGCCGCGCAAGGCTCCGGCACTATACGAAAAAAGACGGTCACCCGTAACGGGCAGCCGTACACATATTGGGAGGCGCGTATTACCACCGGACGCGATCCCGGCACGGGAAAGCAGATACAAAAAAGCTTTACCGGCAAAACTCAGAAAGAAGTCAGGGAAAAGATGCAGGCGGTCGCCGTAGCGCTGAATCAGGGCGATTATTTCGAACCATCTAAAATGACTGTTGCGCGTTGGCTGGATATATGGCTAAAGGATTACACCGGCGACAAAAAGTACCTAACCGTGAAGCATTACGCCGCTCAGGTTGAGACGCATATAAAACCCTCTCTTGGCGCGGTAAAGTTGTCTGAATTAACCACGCCGCAAATACAGAACTTCTATAACGAGTTGGGACGCACCGGTCGAAAGATTGCAAAGAAAGACAAGAAAACCGATAAAGTTACTGTGACTTATGAACCGTTGGCAACAAAGAGCATTCGCAATATACACGGTGTCCTTACAAAGGCTCTGAATACTGCCGTTGATGTGGGCTATCTCCGGATCAATCCAGCCGATAGAGTGACGCTCCCGCGAGTTGAGAAGAAAGAAATACACCCGCTCGATGACAAGCAAATTGCTGCATTTTACAAGGCCGCAGGGCAGGACGAGTATTGCTATCTTCTGCGTATAATACCGTTTACAGGCCTCCGAGAGGCGGAAGCAATGGGGCTTACATGGGATTGCGTAGACTTCGCCGCCGGAATGTTGAAAATCAATAAGCAGCTTGTTAAGCGTCCGAATTCCGCCGGAGGCTTTACACTTGCCGAAACAAAAAACAGCAAAGTACGCATAATTAAACCCGCTCCGGCAGTTATGCAGCTTCTAAAACAACGGCAGCGACAGCAAATAGAGCAGCGCATAAAAGCCGGTGAGCTGTGGACAGGCTGGAATAACGAAAAAGAGCGCACGACGGCGCTTGTATTTACCACTGCGACAGGTGGCAACCTAAGCCCGCAGACGGTCTATAATCACTGCAAAAAGGTTCTTGAGCGTATTGGCGCGGGTGATCGCTGCGTGCACGATCTTCGTCATACATACGCCGTTCTATCACTCCAGAATGGGGACGATGTGAAAACTGTTCAAGGAAATTTAGGCCATGCAACAGCCGCTTTTACGCTCGACGTATATGGCCATGTATCGGAACGCATGAGAGACGACAGCGCCGCACGAATGGAGAAATACATTGAGGATATGCACGGTTAAAGCAGTAGACATAGCGCTGAAATAAGCCCCAAATATGCGCGAAAAAATCTGTAAAGGGAAAACTTAAGGGAAAACGCCGCCAAATAGGCATAGCAAAAAGCCTGTAGTCATTGAAACTACAGGCTTTCTTATTGGCAGCGGGAGAAGGATTTGAACCCTCGCATACGGAGTCAGAGTCCGCTGTGCTACCACTACACAATCCCGCTAAAAGCAAGGATTATTATACCTTTTTTTACAGATTTGTCAAGAGCAAATTTCAGGATCCCGCACATTTTTTGACATCGCGGTATCGATGCTCCCGCCGAACACAACAAAACGGTCATACAGGAACTCCGTTGCAAAGTTCAGCAGCATGGAAACAACAAGCACAACATACTCGTTCCAGCCTATACCGGTGAGCCAGTCCCCTCCCCAGGTGGACAGCGGCGTGAACACAAGATAATAGGCCGCGACCTTAAGCATCGCGATTGGGACATTATTAGCCGAGCGGAACGTCACCTTGCGGTTGAGCGTGAAATTCCAGAGGACCGACAATATAAGCGCCGTCAGATAGCACACCCAGTAGCTCCAGTGGAAGACTTCGTTCATCAGGGTAAAGCTCAGCAGCTGGATGATCCCTGCGCTGATTGAAAACAACGTGAACTTGACCGCGCGCATAAGCTCTTTCTTATCCATAAATACCTCCGTGCGGAAACTGCAATGCTTCAAAATTTTGAACTAATCGCAGTATACTCCGCGGAAGTCGTTTGGTCAAGAGGAAATTATTTATTTTATGTTATGTCTTGCGCTATGGTATCACATTATGTAGAATATAAATATATAATACCGTTCAATAAACTATAGGAGGATATATCAATGGTATGCAAAAACTGCGGGAATTTTGTTGCCGATGGGCATAGCTTCTGTTCTAACTGCGGAGCCAAAATACAGATCGCTCCGGCGCCAGGCAGCAATCGGAAGAAATCAGGCTCAGCAGCTGTCTGGATAATCGTGGCTGCCGCCGCGGCGGGGCTGGTGGCCGGGCGGTTCATCTGGAAAACAACACCGAGCGAAAGCCCGTCGCAGACGGCCGTCTCCTCGTCCGCATCACAGTGCGAGCAGTATATTGACAACGCAAAAAAACTATATGGCCTCCGGAGATTACCACAGCGCGGTAGGCGAGCTCATTGACTGCGAGAACGCAACAAATGATGACAGCATCATCTCAGAGTGCGAAGACATGCTTGTGCAGATCAAATCGACTCTCAAGTCCGGCGAGCCCGCGACCGGCACAGAGCTGGAACGCACCTTCCAATATCAGGGCGGCGGCGAATACCACGTCACCGCTGAGAGCGGCCCCGTGGAAGTAACCGTGACCGATCTTGACAACTCCAAGCAGTACGTCCGCTTCTATGTTCGCGAGGGTGAAACGGGGATCATATATCTCCCCGCCGGACGCTACTCCGTGTCTTACAATGTCGGCTATATATGGTTCAACGACCGCATAGGCTTCGGCGACTACTGCACAAATTACACCATTGACGGCGAACTGACCTATGAGGTGAAGAGCGATAACGCCTGGATAACAAACAACGTGTGGGAAAGCACGCTGTAAACACAGCCACGCTGACGGACTCGTCAGCGTGGCTGAAAAACGAATTATCTCAGATAGGGCTCTTGGAAAGCTTGGTGTATTCCATAGTCGCGTTGGACTGTGCGAGGGGCTGCTTGTAGCCTGCCAGACGCAGATCCATCTCCTGACGGATGATGGCGGCGGTGCGGTCCGGATGCGTATAGATATAGAAGAAGCCCTTTTCAAGACCCTCCATGATGGTGGCGACTGCCTGATCAACGGAGACAACACCCATTGCGAAAGACAGCGCTTTATCCTCATCGGTCTGCGGATCGGCAAGGCGCTTGACCAATGCGGCCGCAGCTGCCGATAACGGTCTTGAGGAGATTATCCCAATCAGCCTCGACCGTCACGTCCTGCTGCACGTACATCACGTCGACGCTCATTTCCTTGAGTGCGGCTCGAGGTGCAGAACAGCCTTCAGGACTATATGCTGCAGAAGAATCAGGAGAGCTGGGACCTGCTGATCGACAAATACCTTTCCGAGACACACCAGAGCTACGACGCGGATACGCTCAGATTCCTGACGCAGTTTGTATCTCAGGTGATTGGAAACATGATAATCGACTGGGCAAAAAAGGGCATGAAAACGCCCGTAGAGCTCATGTGCAAAATGAACGAGGTTGCAACTATGGGCATCTACGGGATAATAAACACCGAGAATATGGCAGATGATTTCAGAAGAGAAATAAATCTGTGATAAGAGCGGCAGCGATTTTTCCTTTTCGCTGCCGCCGTTTTATTTTTTATTCGTGCGCGGCCTTGTAATCCTCGCCCCAGACGCGCATCGCTTCCAGTATCGGGCGGAGACTGTAACCGAGCTCCGTCAGTGTATATTCCACGCGCGGCGGGACTTCGGGATAGACGGTGCGGGTGAGCAGGCCGTCAGCCTCCATTGAGCGCAGACTATCGGTCAGCACTTTCTGGCTGATGCCCTCCAGATCCTTTCTCAGCTCGTTGAAGCGCCACGGGCGCGAGAGCAGGTTGCGCATGATGAGCAGCTTCCACTTGCTGCCGATCAGAGCCACGGTGGTCGCCACCGGGCAGGCGGGCATTTCTTCCTTTGTAAGCATATATGCAGCACTCCTTTTTGAATGTTACACTCATATTATAGTGTAACATTCAAAATATTGCAAGAGTCCTCCAAACGCGCTCCAAGAGTTACCAAAAGGTGGCTGAGTAATAGATTTGTGCGTACTTGTGCCGGGAATAAATCCGAGTAAAATGAGAAGCACAGAGGGAAAACACCCGCTGAATTCGACTCGGAGGAATTTCAAATGAACAAGAACACTTATAAGTCCGTAAAGCTTGCCAAGGGCGAGGTTAAGGTATATGATTTCGGCAGTGCAAGGCTGCACGCCTACCAGACGCACGACCTCATCGATAACGAGGTTTTAATCATTGAAAAGAACGGGCGCGGCGCTGTGATAGAGCTGCCGTGCTTCCACGACAACATCAGCGAGCTGACGGAGTATCTCAAGAGGGAGAACATCACGGTCGAGGCAAAGCTCGTCGCCTACCATGGTGCGGGCGCGTCCTTCCTGCCGGAAGTTCCAGCCTACGGTACGGAATCCTCCGTCGCCTACAACACTAACGGCGGCGGTGCGGCGCTCGTCTCGAACTTCAAGGCCGCTTTCGGCGATATCTTCGATGCCGCTATCTGCCAGCCTGAGCACATCCTTGCCGACGGCGAGGCTGAGCTTGCCGGGATCCGCTTCGTTATCCGCTCCAACGCCGAGGCATACGACGTTGAGATACCCGAGCTCAACTGCGTCTACACCCACATGATGGGGCACGACTGCCATTCCATCGTCGCGGGCTGCCCGCACGCGGATGGGATCATCTCCCAGCTCAACTACTACATCCGCAAGGGATTTGACCTTGTGCTGACCTCACACTACACCCCGGAGGACCTCAAGGACGCACAGACGAAGATCAACTACCTGAACGACCTCAAGGAGATCGCCTGCGAGTGCGAGAGCGCCGGCGAAATGAAAGCACGTGTCACGGAAAAGTACCCGGAGTATAGTGGGATGAACTATCTCGACATGACGGTTGGCTTCTTTTTTCCTGCAAAATAACTGGCAAAACAACCGCCAAAAGGACTGAACACTGAATGAACCAAACCGAACGGCGGCGTTTTCTCATAGACGCGCTTCTGGACGAGCGCCCGGAATACCGCGGAGCGCGTGCCCCGGCGGACGGAGAGGAGCAGCGGCTCCTGCTCCGCGCGCTGATGAATGTGCGCATGGCGCGTAAGTGCAGTGCGGAATTCCTCCGCGTGCAGGATGAATACCTGCGCGCAGAGCTTGAGGCCAAGGGCATAACGGACGTTGACAGCCTCACGCCGGTGCGCCGCGGACTGTATATCTGGCGCGGCGATATCACAACGCTGCGCTGCGGTGCGATCGTGAACGCCGCAAACTCCGGCATGACCGGCTGCTATGTACCGAACCACCGCTGCATCGACAACTGCATACACAGCTATGCAGGGGTCGAGCTGCGGGAATACTGCGCGGAGCTGATGCGCAGTCAGGGGCACGAGGAACCGACGGGCAGGGCAAAAATAACGCCGGCATTCAATCTCCCCTGCCGGTACGTGCTGCATACGGTCGGGCCGATCATCAGCGGGCGAGTGACCCGGCGGGATGAAGAGCTGCTGGCCTCCTGCTACCGCTCCTGCCTGGAGCTCGCAGCGGAAAACGGGCTTGAAAGCGTGGCGTTCTGCTGCATCTCAACGGGGGAGTTCCATTTCCCGAACGAGCGGGCGGCGGAAATCGCCGTGAAAACGGTGGAGGAGTTCATGCAGAAGGAAAGCAGTGTCAGGAAGGTGATTTTTAATGTTTTCAAGGACAGGGATGAAGAGATCTACAGAAAGCTTCTCGGAGCAGACTGCGCGTCTTAAAGCTGCGCTGGACAGTGCCGACGCCGTCGTGATAGGCGCGGGCGCAGGACTGTCGACCTCGGCGGGCTATGAATACTCCGGTGAGCGCTTTGAAAAATACTTCTCCGATTTTGAGGAGAAGTACGGTTTTCACGATATGTACTCCGGCGGCTTTTATCCTTACAAAACACCGGAGGAGTTCTGGGCTTTCTGGAGCCGGTACATCTTCATAAACCGCTATGTGGACGCGCCGAAGCCGGTATATGAGGAGCTGCTGAAGCTCGTTGGGGATAAGGACTATTTCGTTATCACGACGAATGTGGATCACTGCTTTCAGAAAGCGGGCTTTGACAAGAAGCGCCTGTTCTACACGCAGGGGGATTACGGCCTGTTCCAGTGCTCGGAGCCGTGCTGTCAGGAGACCTTTGACAACGAGCGCGAGATACGCCTGATGTATGAGCGGCAGGAGGACGGCAGGATACCGAGCGAACTTATCCCGCTCTGCCCGCACTGCGGCAGGCCGATGACGGTGAACCTGCGCAGCGGCGACAGCTTCGTTGAGGACGAGGGCTGGCACCGCGCGGCTGAGCGGTACGAGAATTTTCTCCGCACACGCGCCGGGCTGAAGATACTGTTTCTGGAGCTCGGCGTCGGGTACAACACCCCGGTCATTATAAAATACCCGTTCTGGCACATGACGGCAAAGAACCCCAAGGCAGTCTACGCCTGCATAAACCTCGGCGAGGCGGACGCGCCCGATAACATCGCCGCGCGCAGCATATGCATCGATGGCGATATCGGCGCGGTGCTGGAGGGGCTGCGGTAAAAGACATTGTTGACTATCGCGGCGGAATATGGTACTATGCCTCTGCTTATCAGAGGACTTGCGGTCACGGTGACCGTTTAAGTGGGATAAGACCAATCGGGTCTTGTCCCACTTTTTTCATGGGGCAAGGCTTTGCCCCATTTTCTTTTTTCGGAGGTCATCTGCATGAACGCAAGAGCGAAGGCTTTGATAGGCTACATTTTCCCCGCGCTGGGCGGGCTGTTCGTAACGTATCTGTATAACGTAGTCGACGGCATATTTGTCGGGCAGGGAGTCGGCTCCGCGGCGCTCGACGCAGTCAATATCGCGGTGCCGTTTATCACGACGGTGGTCGCGGTCGCGGCAATGTTCCCGATGGGCGGCGCTGCCATCGTCGCCATACGCATGGGGCGCGGCATTGTGCTCGAGGCGCTGATGATCTTCTGTCTCCCGCTCATATTCGGCGCAGAGGCCATATGGCTCGCGCCGCTCGTGACCGAGGTCGTAACGCTCATCGCCACTGTAGCGCCGGGCAGGATGAAGCGGCTGAGCAGAAATTAACAAACATCCACGGCAGGTTGTTCTTACTGCCGTGGATGTGTGTCGTATTATACGCTTTACTCGTTCGGGTTCGCGCGGACTATCTTGCCGAGGTTCCACACAAGCGCGGCTTCGTGTGCTGCCTGCTCGCGCTCCTCGGGGGTCTTGTAGCTGAAGGCCGCGGTCTGGGAGCCGCAGTCGACGCACATGGCGTACCAGCACCAGCCCTGCTCCTCTTCGAGCAGCCCCGCGCCGCCGCAGTACGGGCAGTCGTGCAGCTCGATCTTATCAAAAATATCAGACATATTTATCACTCCACAGAAATCATGTAGTAATACACGGGCTGGCCGCCGTTGACGACGCTGACCTCAGCGTCCGGGAAGCAGCCGATTATCGTCTCCGCGGCCTCGTTCGCCTTGTCCTCGGCAACATCGCTGCCGTAATAGACGGTGATGAACTCGGGGCTCAGCTCGTCGAATGCCCAGCTCAGCTCCTTGAAGAGGGTCTTTTCACTGCTGTAGCTGCCGAGCAGAGCGCCGTCGAGCAGGGCAAGATATTCGCCCGCGTGGATCTCATGGCCGTCAAAGTCCGAGTCACGCGCAGCATAGGTGACCATAGCGGTGTGGACATTGCCGGCGGCCTCGTTCATCGCGGCGATAAGGTTCTCCTCGGTCTCCTCGGGGTTGAAGTTCAGCATAGCGGAAATGCCCTGCGGCACTGTCCTCGTCGGGATGATGATGACCTTTTTATCGCTCAGGCGGACGCACTGCTCCGCCGCCATGATGATGTTCTTATTGTTCGGCAGCACGAAAACGGTGTTTGCCGGGGTGCGGTTTATCTCTTTGAGGATATCGTCGGTCGAAGGGTTCATGGTCTGGCCGCCGGTGACGATACCGTCCGCGCCGAGCTCCTTGAACAGACCCTCAAGACCTTTGCCCGCGCACACGGTGACAACGCCGTAGTCCTTCACGCTCTTGCAGTACTGCTCCTCGCCCTCCTCAAGCTCGCGCTCGATGGCATCGAGGTCGTCCGTCGTCTGGACATGCTTACCGGCGAGGATATCGTCATGCTGGGTGCGCATGTTTTCAATCTTCGCAAGCTCCAGCGTGCCGAAATTCTGCGCCTCGTTGAGGGCGTTGCCGGGGATGTTGGTGTGGACATGGACCTTGAAGGCCTCATCGTCCTCGCCGATAACAAGGCTGTCACCGATGCTGGTGAGATACTTGCGCAGCGGCTCAAGGTCAACGTCGGGATCATGCTTGCGCACGATGAAGACCGTATCGAACGCGAAGGTGATATCCTCCGTGTCGAACACATCGAAAGCACTGCTCTCCTTCTCGGTCTCGACGATCTCGTCCACGTTCTCGGGAGCGGTGATCTCACCGCGGTAGGAGGCGAGCATCGCGCCGAGGATGTACATATAGCCCTGACCGCCGGCGTCAATGACTCCGGCCTTCTTGAGCACGGGGTTCTGGTTCACGGTCTCGGCCAGCGCGTCGTTACCGGCCTTGATGGCGCAGTCGAGGCAGCTTTCAAGGCTTGCGCCCGCGTTCGCCGCTTCGACGGCGGCAGCTGCCGCCATGCGTGAGACGGTAAGGATAGTGCCCTCGGCGGGCTTCATAACGGCCTTATAGGCTGCGTCGACGCCGTCCTGCATCGCACCGGCGAACTCCTGTGCGCCGGCGGTATCGAGCCCTTTGAGGCGCTTGGAGATGCCCCTGAAGAGCAGGGAGAGGATAACGCCGGAGTTGCCGCGCGCGCCGCGGAGCAGCGCGGAAGCCACGCAGTCCGCCGCCGCGGCTATCGTGTCGAATTCTTTCTTCTTAAGCTCCGTCGCGGCCTTATCCATAGTCAGCGCCATATTGGTGCCGGTATCCCCGTCGGGCACGGGGAAAACGTTGAGGTCGTTTATCGCCTGAACATTGGCATGGAGCGCTGCGTTGGCGCAGAGTATCATCTCTTTGAAGGCAGCGGCGTCTATATAATTTCTCAATTGAATGTACCTCCGCATGGCATGGGCCCTCCCATGCCGGAATTTTTATCCGATGATCGTGTCAATATAAACGTCAACGCTCTTGACCGGGACTCCGGCGGCCTTCGTGAGCTTATAGCTGACTGTATTCATAATGCTGCGTGAAACTGCCGCGATATTGACGCCGTGGTCGACGCCAATATGCAGCTCGAGAGATACGCTGCCGTCGCCGTTATAGTGCACCTCAACGCCCTTGGACATCGATTCCCTGCGCAGAAGCTGGAGCGGACCGCCGTCCTTGCTGCGCCCTGCCATACCCTTGACGCCGAAGCAGCTGGTAGCCGCGTCGCCCGCAAGGTAGGTCAGAACCTCATCGGTAATGCTGATGTTTCCCTTGCTGCTGCTGATATTGACCATTAAGTAACAGCTCCCTTCCTTCGGTTTCCCGGCAGGCGGACGCGCTGCGCCCCAATGCGCGGCAGCTCCGCCTGAACCAGAGATTTATTATAATACAGGCACCGGAAAAGTACAAGAAATATTTGAAGTATTCGCCGCTTTTGTGCAGTATTCTACAGTAATATCAGTCTTTTTGCTCACTCAACGGTGACAGACTTGGCCAGATTGCGCGGTTTGTCTATGTCACAGCCCTTGTGCAGCGCCACATAATACGCGAAAAGCTGGAGCGGTATGACGCCGAGGGAGGGCTGGAGGATGACATGGGTATCCGGCACGGAGAGCACGTTCTCCGCCGTCTTGCGCATATCGGCGGCTTTGCTCTCCGCCGTCAGGGCAACGATGTCTGCCCCGCGCGCCTTGACCTCGATGATGTTCGAGAGCGTCTTTTCAAACAGCGGCTTATAGGTACCGAGCGCAACGACGAGGGTACCGTCCTCGATAAGGGATATGGTGCCGTGCTTGAGTTCGCCCGATGCGTAGGCCTCGGAGTGGATATAGGAGATCTCCTTGAGCTTGAGGCTGCCCTCAAGGCCGAGGGCGTAATCAAGGTTGCGCCCGATGAAGAAGATGGAATTATGATTGAAGTAGCGGGAGGCGAGGTACTTTATCTCGTCGATATCCTCGAGCACGGCCTCCATCTTGACAGGCAGGGCAAGAAGCTCCTCGACGATCTCTTCATACTCCGCGTCGCTGATGCTGCCGCAGACCTTGGCAAAATAAACGCCGAGCATATCCAGCAGCACAAGCTGCGTGCTGTAAGCCTTGGTGGTAGCGACGGCGATCTCGGGGCCTGCCCAGGTGTAGAGGACATTGTCCGACTCGCGGGCGATGGAGCTGCCGACGACGTTCACGATGGAGAGGATCTTCGCGCCGAGGCGGCGCGCCTCGCGGAGCGCGGCCATGGTATCGAGCGTCTCGCCCGACTGGCTGATGACGATGACAAGGCTGTTCGGCCCGACGAGGGGATCGGCATATCGAAACTCCGAGGCGAGCTGCACATCCACGGGCTTTCTCAGAAGCCGCTCAAGATTATACTTGCCGACCATGCCGACATGGTAGGACGAGCCGCAGGCTACGATGAATATCCTGTCAAGGCTGCGGATGAAGTCCTCATCAAGGCTCAGCTCATCGAAAACGATCTGGCCTTCCTTTATTCTCGGGGAGATTGTCTTGCGCACGGCCTCGGGCTGCTCCATGATCTCCTTGAACATGAAGTGCGGATAGCCGCCCTTTTCGGCAGCGCTGACGTCCCAGTCGACATAGCTGTGCTCTTTCTCGACGGGCTGGCCGTATTCATCAAAGACCTGGATGCCGTCGGCGGAGACGAGGGCGACCTCGCCGTCGTTCATATATGCCACATCGCGCGTATGCTTGATGAGCGCAGTAACGTCAGAGGCGATGAAATTGCAGCCGTCACCGTAGCCGAGGAGCAGAGGCGCATCCTTGCGTGCGGCGACGAAGCTGTCGGGCGTATCCTTGCACATGATACCCAGCGCGTAAGCGCCCTCGATGCGGTCAAGCACGCGGTAGACAGAGGCCATAAAGTCCCCGCAGCTGTCATAGAAATACTCGAGCAGCTGCGCGACGACCTCGGTATCGGTCTCGGAGCTGAAGTGCATACCCTGAGAGATAAGGAACTCCTTTATCTCAACATAGTTCTCGATGATGCCGTTATGCACGACGGCGATGTTCCTGCCCTCACTCAGGTGCGGGTGGGAGTTTATGTCGTTCGGTTCGCCATGCGTCGCCCAGCGCGTATGGCCGATGCCGAGCGTGCCGGTGAGGCTGCGTCCGTTATCCGTCAGCGCCTTGAGGACGCTCAGACGCCCCTTGGATTTCTTTACCTGTAAGCCGCGCCTGCCGCCGAGAACGGCGAGACCGGCAGAGTCATACCCGCGGTATTCGAGCCTTTCAAGCCCGTCCAGCAGAATGGGAGCGGCCTGCTCTTTCCCAACGTAACCTACTATGCCGCACATGGTTTCACGTCCTTTCATTTCTTCACTATACGATCTTCCGTTATTTCTTACTATAGTAATAGCACACGAGGATAAATTATATCACCGGTGCGGTTTTCCCGCAAGTGTCCGAAATTCTATATAGTGCACAGTTTCGGCCGCCGTAAATAGTCAGTTATTACAACTTTGCACGATTTACCCGTTTTGCCCTTGAAAAATTGTTAGGCTTGCATTAGAATAGCCGTCGGTGTCTTCTGCGCGTGCCGCGCGGGATGGCACTATATTTTGTGCCAGAAACCAAGTTTTTCGATTTTGTAATCAATATATAGTGATTTTGCTATTGACAAGCGCGGCATATGGCCTTATTATATACAAGCGCGATGACGGCGCGATGCTAACGCGAAGGAGGATGCGGCATGCTTATATCCGGTCTGCAGAAGCTGACTCTGCTGGATTATCCCGGTCTTGTCGCCTGCACGGTGTTCACCGGCGGCTGCAACTTCCGCTGCCCGTTCTGCCACAACGCCCCTCTGGTGCTGCCGGAGGAACTGGCGCACGACACGGACGAGGAGCAGGTGCTGAGCTTTCTTAAAAAGCGCGTGGGCGTGCTCGACGGCGTCGCGATAACCGGGGGCGAGCCGCTGCTGCACAGCGACATCGGCGCGTTTCTCGACAAGGTGCGCGCGCTCGGCTTCAGGATAAAGCTCGACACCAACGGTTCCTTTCCCGACAGGCTCATGGACATCGTCCGCGCGGGGCTTGTGGACAGGGTCGCGATGGACATCAAGAACTCGCCTGAGCTTTACGCGAAGACCGCGGGGATCGGCAGGCTCGACCTTGACGCTATAGAACGCTCGAAGGATTTTCTTCTGAGCGGCAGCGTGGACTATGAGTTCAGGACGACCGTTGTAAAGGGGCTGCACACGCGCGAGAGCGTCAGGGATGCGGCAAAATGGATAAGCGGCGCAAAGGAGTATTACCTCCAGCAGTTCAAGGATTCCGGCCATGTGCTGGATATCCGCGGGCTCGGCGCCTATGACGAAGCAGAAATGCACTCGCTGGCCGACGCGGCGGCGGAATACGTTCCGTCGGTGCAGGTCAGGGGTGTCTGATATACCAAAGACAGGGGGATAAAGAATTGTATCAGGTAGTAAAGCGCGACGGTAAAATAGTGGAGTTCGACATAAACAAGATTGCCGCCGCAATCAAGAAGGCGTTTGACGCCACCGGCACGGATTATAACGACAGCGTCATTGACTTTCTGGCGCTGAAGGTCTCGGCAGACTTCCTGCCGAAGATAAAGGACGGCAAGGTCGCCGTCGAGGATATTCAGGACAGCGTCGAGGCGGTGCTCTCCCGCGGCGGCTACGAGGCGGTCGCAAAGTCCTACATCCTCTACCGCAAGCAGCGCGAGAAGCTGCGCAACACCAAGTCCTCTTACCTCGATTATAAGGAGACTGTCGACAAGTACCTCAACATCGAGGACTGGCGCGTCAAAGAAAACTCCACCGTCACCTATTCCGTCGGCGGACTCATCCTTTCTAACTCCGGCGCCATCACCGCGAACTACTGGCTCAGCGAAGTATACGATCAGGAGATCGCTGACGCGCACCGCAACTGCGATATCCACCTGCATGACCTGAGCATGCTCACCGGCTACTGCGCCGGCTGGAGCCTGCGCCAGCTCATAAAGCAGGGTCTAGGCATCCCGGGTAAGATCAACTCCTCTCCCGCAAGCCACCTGTCCACCCTCTGCAACCAGATGGTGAACTTCCTCGGCATCATGCAGAATGAGTGGGCCGGTGCTCAGGCTTTCTCCTCGTTCGACACGTATCTGGCTCCGTTCGTGAGAGTCGATAACCTCACCTACAAGGAAGTCAAGCAGTGCATCCAGTCTTTCATCTTTGGCGTGAACACCCCGTCCCGCTGGGGCACTCAGGCTCCCTTCTCCAACATCACGCTCGACTGGACCGTCCCCGCTGACCTCAAGGATCAGCCCGCGATAGTCGGCGGCAAGGAGATGGACTTTACCTACGGCGACTGCAAGAAGGAAATGGACATGGTCAACAAGGCCTTCATCGACATTATGATCGAAGGCGATGCGAACGGCCGCGGCTTCCAGTACCCGATCCCGACCTACTCCATCACCCGCGACTTTGACTGGTCTCCCACCGAGAACAACAAGCTCCTCTTCGAGATGACCGCAAAGTACGGCACTCCCTACTTCTCCAACTACATCAACTCCGACATGGAGCCGAGCGATGTGCGCTCGATGTGCTGCCGTCTGCGTCTCGACCTCAGAGAGCTGCGCAAGAAGTCCGGCGGTTACTTCGGCTCCGGTGAGTCCACGGGCTCGGTCGGCGTCGTGACGCTGAACATGCCGCGCCTTGCATACCTCGCCAAGGACGAGAAGGACTTCTACGCCCGTCTCGATAAGCTCATGGATCTCTCCGCGCGCTCGCTCAAGATAAAGCGCACGGTCATCACGAAGCTCCTCGACGCGGGGCTCTACCCCTACACGAAGTACTACCTCGGCACCTTTGACAACCATTTCTCCACCATCGGCCTTGTCGGCATGAACGAAGCCGGTCTCAACGCGAAGTGGATCCGCGCGGACATGACAAGCCCCAAGTGCCAGCAGTTCACCAAGGAAGTGCTCGACCATATGCGCGAGCGTCTGAGTGATTATCAGGAGCAGTACGGCGACCTGTATAACCTCGAGGCTACTCCCGCCGAGTCCACCTCCTACCGTCTCGCGAAGCACGATGTGGAGCTCTACCCCGACATCATCACCGCGGCGGAGCCGGGCGGCACCCCGTACTACACCAACAGCTCTCACCTGCCTGTCGGCTACACCGACGATATCTTCGCCGCGCTCGACATTCAGGACGATCTCCAGACGCGCTACACCTCCGGTACCGTCTTCCACGCCTTCCTCGGCGAGAAGCTGCCGAGCTGGGAGGCCGCGGCAAACCTCGTGCGCAAGATCGCCGAGAACTACAAGCTGCCCTACTACACCCTCTCTCCCACCTACTCCGTCTGCAAGCACCACGGCTACATCAGCGGCGAGCATTTCACCTGCCCTGAGTGCGGTGAGCCCGCCGAGGTCTACAGCCGCATCACCGGCTACTACCGCCCTGTGCAGAACTGGAACGCCGGTAAGACCCAGGAGTACAAGGAGCGCAAGGAATACGTCATCGATCACTCCGTGCTCAAGCACAACGGGCCGATCGAGGAGACCGCTCCCAAGGCCGAGGAGCACACCGCGAAGAACGGCGAGCATGAGGGCGAAGTCCATGCCGGCGCGAGAGCGATGCTCTTCGCAACGCCGACCTGCCCCAACTGCCGCATCGCGTGCTCCTATCTTGATAAGGCCGGCTTCAAGTATGAGAAGCTGATGGCCGGGGACAATGTTGAGCTTGCACTCAACTACGGCGTCAAGCAGGCTCCGACCCTTGTCATCACCGACGGCGAGAGCTTCGAGAAGTTCGCTGGCGCGGGCGCTATCAAGGAATTCCTGAACACTCAGGCGTAAGCGATCACCTATAATAAAAAATCAAAGCCCGGATAAAACCGGGCTTTGTTATTGAGGATGTATGAATATGATCTATGATGTAATAGTTATCGGCGGCGGCCCCGCGGGGCTCACCGCAGCGACATATATCAGGCGCGCGGGCAAGAGTGTGCTGGTCATCGAGAAGGCCGCCTTCGGCGGGCAGATCACGCGCAGCAGCAATGTTGAGAACTTCCCCGGATATATCTCCGTCAGCGGCGCGCAGATAGGCGATATGCTGCTGGAGCAGGCGATGAACCAGGGCGCGGAGGTCGAGCTTGAGGAGGTCGTGTCCGTGTCCGCCGCGGGCGAGGAAAAGACCGTAGTCTGCGCGTCCGGTGCGGAATATACTTGCCGCGCGCTCATAATTGCGACCGGCGCGAAGCCGCGCACCCTCGGCCTTGAGAACGAGGAGCGGCTCACCGGCAGCGGCGTGTGCTATTGCAGCGTGTGCGATGGCGCATTCTTCGCCGGGCAGGATGTCGCCGTCTCGGGTGGCGGCAACAGTGCGCTCTCCGACGCGATGCTGCTGAGCGAAATTTGCCGCAAGGTATATCTCATCCACCGGCGCGGCAGCTTCCGCGGCGAGGCAATGCTCGTCGAGGCGCTGCGCGGCAAGGCCAATGTGGAGTTCGTGCTCGATGCGAAGATAAGCGCGCTGATCGGCGGGGACGAGCTCTCCGGTGTCGAGGTCGAGCAGGGCGGCGAGCGCCGTGTGCTGCCGGTGTCCGGGCTCTTCGTCTCCATCGGCCGCGCGCCCGATACCGAAGTTTTCAGCGGGCTCATCTCTCTCGACAAGGGCGGCTACGCCGCCTCGGGCGAGGACTGCCTGACCGGCTGCCCCGGCGTTTTCGTCGCGGGCGACTGCCGCGCAAAGTCCGTCCGCCAGCTCACGACCGCCATGTCCGACGGCTCCGTCGCGGCGCTCGCAGCCTGCGCATGGCTGGATAAGTAAGGTGAATATTGAAAAATCACAGGCTGCACGAATTTCCGTGCCGCCTGTGATTTTTCATTTCTGCGGAGCAAAGTAGTGCGCCTGGGCATAGGCGAAGCTTTCGTTGAAACGGCGCGCGGCCTCGATGCTGAGCGCGTCCTTTGGGCGCATCATGTCAAAGGCGTGCATATCCGTCTCATAAACATCCGCGCTCGCGGGTATACCGCAGTCCTTGAGCCGACGGATATACTCCAGCGTCTCGGCGTAGAACGGCTCGCCGGTGCTGACGAAGGTGTACGCCTGGGGCAGCCCCTCCATGTTCTCAACGCGGGCGGGCGCGGCGTATGGCGGCAGCGTCTCCCGGTCGGTGCCGCGCAGATAGCAGCGCCATCCGAAGTGGTTCTTCCATGTGTTCCACACGCGCCCGTGGTTATCGCGCGAGGTCTCGGTGTCCCGGTCGTCAAGCATCGGGTAGAGCGGCATCTGAAAGGCGACGTTCACCTCTCCAGTGTCCCGCGCCTTGATGCAGACCGCGGCGCACAGGCCGCCGCCCGCGCTCTCTCCGCCGACCATGAGCTGATCCTCACGCACCCAGAGCTCCGCCGCGTGCTCCTTCATGTAAAGCAGCGCAGCGTAGCAGTCGTCTATCGCCGCGGGGTACGGCGAAAACGGCGCGAGCCGGTAGCCGGGGGAGACGACGACAGCGCCAAAGCTCTTCACTAACTCAACGGCGCGTGAGATGTACACCATCTCCTTCATGCCGGAAATGTACCCGCCGCCGTGGATCCACAGCACTCCCGTCGCCGGGGCAGAAAGCTCCTCCGGGGACAGCACCAGTGCAGGGATGCGCCGGGCACCAGATGGGATGTATATTTTCCGCACCCGTATTCCAGGGCAGGGCTTCATTATAAGCATAGGCCGCTCCTGATGTGGTTTCTTATAATGTATATTACATCAAAAGTACGCACGGCGCAAGGCAGGCTTTATTTTCGCACTATTCAAACCGGCGCGGTCATGGTAGAATAGGACAAAACTCAAAAACGAGAGGTCACATATGAAATACAAATGCCTTGTCTTCGACCACGACGACACTGTCGTGAACAGCACCGCGACGATACACCACCCCTGCTTTCAGGAATACCTCAACTCGCGCTACCCCGGACGCACCTGCTCACTCGAGGATTACTTCAAGAAGAACTTCGCCCCCGGCTTTGTCGAGATGTGCCGCGAGGAATACGGCATGGACGACGCCGCGCTGCAGGACGAGCTTGAATACTGGCGCGCCTACGTGGAGAACCACATCCCGCTCGCTTACCCCGGCATACGCGGGATAATGGAGCGCCAGAAGGCCGAGGGCGGGCTTATATGCGTCGTGTCCCATTCGCTTGAGCACAACATCCGGCGCGACTATAAGGCAAACTCTCTGCCCGAGCCCGACGCCGTCTACGGCTGGGACTATCCGCCCGAACAGCGCAAGCCCGCGCCGTTCCCGCTCGAGGATATAATGGAGCGCTTCGGCCTTCCCGCGGGCGACCTGCTGATGATAGACGACCTCAAGCCCGGCTATGACATGGCGCTGAGCTGCGGGGTGGATTTCGCCGCCGTCGGCTGGGCAAACGATATAAAGTCCATCGAGGACTTCATGCGCGCCAACTGCCGCTGGTACTTCAAGTCCGTCCCGGAGCTTGCGGAGTTCCTTGGTACGTGATACATTACTATATTTAATACTTAATATTCGTTAGGTGGACTTGACTTTTAGGCCATAGATGGTATAGTAGTTTTACATTCTGTTCCAAAATGAAACTGGAAAGGAGCAAAAATATGGAAACTAAGCTTGAGAAAAAGTTTGGCCTGTTCACCGCAATATGCATGGTCGTCGGTATAGTCATCGGTTCCGGCGTGTTCTTCAAGGCGCAGACCGTTCTCCAGAAGACCGAGGGCAACATGCCGCTCGGCATCCTCGCGTGGATCATCGGCGGCACGATAATGATAATCTGCATCCTGACCTTTGCCGCAATGGCGCAGCGGTACGAAAAGGTCAACGGCATCGTCGACTACGCCGAGGCCACCGTCGGCAGGAAATACGGGTATTACATAGGCTGGTTTCTGACGACGATCTATTACCCCACGCTCACCTCCGTGCTCTCATGGCTCTCCGCGCGCTACACCCTCGTGTTCATCACCTCCTGCTGGCCGGATTTCCCAATGATAATCCCGGCAGCCGAGGGCGGCTGCATCATCGGGCCCGAGTGCCTTGCGCTGATGATGTTCTACCTCGTCTGCGCATATGTCGTGAATGCGCTCTCCCCCAAGCTTGCCGGAAAGCTCCAGACCTCGACCACCGTTATAAAGCTTATCCCGCTGTTCCTGATGGCAGTGGTCGGCGTCATCGTCGGCCTTGTAAGCCCGACGCATATGCTCCAGGGCAACTTCGCGACCGGCGCTGTCTCCGGAAGCGTCGGCGCGCCGCTGCTAGCTGCCGTCTGCGCGACCTCCTTTGCCTATGAGGGCTGGATAATCGCGACCTCCATCAACGCCGAGCTCAAGGACGCAAAGCGCAACCTGCCAAAGGCGCTGATAATCGGCGGGATAATAATCATCATCACCTATATCGCCTACTATGTCGGCGTGGCAGGAGGCGCAACTGTCGACGTGCTGATGAACGACGGCGCGACCAGCGCCTTTACGAACATCTTCGGCGGCGTGCTCGGCAATATCCTCAACCTCTTCATCGCCATCTCCTGCATCGGCACAATGAACGGCCTGATGCTCGGCTGCTGCCGCGGTATGTACTCTCTTGCCGCGCGCAACGAGGGGCCAAAGCCCGAGCTCTTCAGGCAGATAGACAAGGTCTCCAACATGCCGACGAACTCCGCCATTATCGGCCTGCTGTTCTGCGCGATATGGGGCACGTACTTCTACCTGTCGAACCTCGCCGGGACGTGGAGCGGAGCGGTCGCCTTCGAGGGCACCGCGCTTGAGAGCGTGCCTTTCCTGTTTGACTCCTCGGAGCTGCCGATCATCACCATTTACGCGATGTATATTCCCATCTTCATCCAGTGGATGCACAAGGCCACTGATGAGACGGCCATGCGCCGCTTCGTCATCCCCGCGCTCGCGATAATCGGCTCGCTGTTCATGGTGTACGCCTGCATCGTCGGCCACAAGCTGGCGAACCTCTGGTACCTGATAGTCTTTGCGGTGATAATGTTCATCGGCTATCTGTTCAGAAACAAGGATCTGAAATAAAGTTTTGCTGATAAATCCCGGACGGTGAAAACCGTCCGGGATTTTATAGATTTTGCCTATTCGCCGTTTCCCGAAGCCTTGGAACCGCTTTCGGTTGTTGTTAAAATCGCCAAAAATTTAATCACAAATTGTTTAATGCTCCAAAGTTTTTTCTATCCGCATTTGTTCGGTTGACTTTGCCGGTAATGCTTGCTATTATGAGATCAAAGAGGATTGGTAACGTTACCGGGAACGTTTTAGCAAACAGGGTCAGGAGCTGTCGTACCATGACTATCAAGGACATTGCCAAGCAGTGCGGGGTCAGCGTGAGCACCGTCTCGCGTGTGCTCAACAACCGGCCTGATGTGAGCGAGGCCGTGCGCCGCAGGGTGCTCACGGTCGTCGAGGCCGAGAGCTACATTCCCAACAACAGCGCGCGTGACCTCGTCAGCCGCCAGTCGGACGCGATAGGCGTCGTCGTGCGCGGCATGGGCAACCTCTTCTTTTCGGACATGCTCAAGACCGTCAGCAGCGAGATCGACAGGAGCGGCTATAACATGGTGCTGCGCTTCATCGATTCGGACGCGGACGAGATAAAGGCCGGCGCGATCTTAGAGCGCGAGAAGAAGCTGCGCGCCCTGCTCTTCCTTGGCGGGCGCTATGATTACACCCCGGCGGAGCTTTCGCTCATCGGTGTGCCCTACGTCTGCTGCTCCTATTCCAACTGCTTCGGAACTCTCCGCGAGGAGGACTTTTCCTCTGTCACGGTGGATGACCATAAAACGGCCTATCAGGCGGTCGAATCGCTCATCAAGCTCGGGCACCGCCGCATCGCCGTCCTGCTGCCGAGCTGCAATGACCGCTCCGTCAGCGAGCTGCGCTATAATGGGTATTGCGCCGCGCTGCGCGATAACGGCATTGCCTTTGACCCTGCGCTCGTCGCCGAGACCGGCGGCTGCTTTGAAATGCCGGAGAGCTACACCGGCATGTGCCGCCTTATCGACAGCGGCGCGGACTTTTCCGCAGTGTTCACGCTGTCGGATACGATGGCGATCTCCGCAATGAAGGCACTTGAGGACCGCGGCCGCCGTGTTCCGGAGGATTGCTCCGTCATCGCGATAGACGGCCTGACCGTCTCGGAATACGTGAGCCCGACGCTGACGACCCTCGTGCAGCCTGCCGAGGAGATGGGGCGCGAGAGTGTGCGCATCCTGCTGGATATCCTCGATAACGGCGGCGCGAACCGGCATGTGCGCCTTGAGGCGAAGGTGCGCCCCGGCGCTTCCGTAAAACAGCTTTGATTTTCCGCTCCAAACGGAGCCGAAGATACAACCTCTTATGAGGACAATTTCAAAAATCTTAAAAAGGAGTAAGCAACAATGAAAAAGATCATAGCTCTGGTTCTGTGTCTGGTCATGGTTTTCGCCCTGTGCGCATGCGGCGAAAGCAATACCGCCACAACCGCCCCCGCTGCTGATACCGCTACCGAGGCGCCCGCTGAAGAGCCCGCAGCAGCCGGTTCCGTCTACTACCTCAACTTCAAGCCCGAATCCGATGAAGCCTGGCAGGCTCTCGCAGAGACCTACACCAAGCAGACCGGCGTTCCCGTGACCGTCGTCACCGCCGCCTCCGGCACCTACGATCAGACTCTCACCAGCGAAATGGACAAGAGCGAAGCTCCCACCATGTTCCAGGTCGGCAACCCCGGCGCTGTCGCAACCTGGGGCGAGTACTGCCTTGACCTCACCGGCACCGATGTTTACAACGAGATGACCACCCACGCCTTCGACCAGGTCGGCGACGATGGCTTCACCTACTCCATCGGCTACTGCTACGAGTGCTACGGCATCATCGTCAACAAGGCTCTGCTTGAGCAGGCCGGCCACAGCATCGACGAGATCAAGGACTTCGAGTCCCTCAAGGCTGTTGCTGACGACATCCACGCCCGCGCAGGCGAACTCGGCTTCGACGCCTTCTCCTCCGCAGGTCTTGACAGCTCCTCCAGCTGGAGATTCTCCGGCCACCTTGCCAATATGCCTCTCTACTACGAGTTCCGCGATGACGGCATCACCGCTCAGCCCGAGACCATCAAGGGCACCTATCTTGACAACTTCAAGATGATCTGGGATCTGTACACCACCGATTCCGCTACCACCGGTGCTGACCTGCTCACCTCCACCGGCGACGCTTCCGAAGCTGAGTTCGGCGAGGGCAAGGCCGTCTTCTTCCAGAACGGTTCCTGGGAGTATGCAAGCCTCATCGGCGAGAAGTTCAACATGGATCCCGCAAACCTGCAGATGATCCCCATCTACTGCGGCGTTGAGGGCGAGACCGACGCAGGTCTCTGCTCCGGCACCGAGAACTGCTGGGCAGTCAACTGCGAAGCAGACGAAGAGGACATCCAGGCTACTCTCGACTTCATGAAGTGGGTCGTCACCTCCGATGAAGGCACCACCATGCTCGCCGAGGAGTTCGGCCCCTGCCCCTTCAAGTCCGCAAAGACTCCTGAGAACGTCTTCTTTGCTGATGCTACAAACCTCACCAACGAGGGCAAGTACGTTGTGACTTGGGCATTCAACTTCACTCCCGCTGTTGATGACTGGCGTGCCGGCGTCGTTGACGCTCTCGGCCAGTACACCGCAGGCACCGGTGATTGGGACGCTGTCGTCTCCGCTTTCGTTGACGGCTGGGCGACCCTGTACGCAAACGAGCACGCATGATTCTGCGTGACCACCGCATAAGCTAATACAAATCTTAAAGGGGGCGAGCTTTACCGCTCGCCCCTTGGTTATCACAGAGCCTCCGTCAAAGTGCTCTGCGGGTATTCCCTCTGCCGGAGGAAACAGCCGCAGCTTTCTTTGAGAAATATAACAATATAGACATATAAGAGGAGGAGACAGCTCATGAGAACCAAAACAAACAGCGGCTCGGTCGTGCTCAAGGCCGCTGCGATCGTTCTCGGCGCGTGCCTGACGATCATAGGCATGACAAGCGCGTCGGGCGATCTTGTTACAATATTGAAGCTTGCCGGAGCGGAGGGCGGCTTTGTAAGCTTTGCAAAGACGCTTGATAAGCTCCCGCCATGGTATAACACGGCGCTGGCACTGGCAGGCCTGCTGCTTATCGGCGGGATACTGAACGGCGTTGAGTCCCGCGGGCGCAACCATTCCGCGCTCAACTCCAAGCTCATCCGCCGCCCGGTGCAGAGGATGTTCCTGCTGTTCCTCGCGCCGACCTTCGCGGCCTTCTGCATCGGCTTTCTCTATCCTTTTGTCAAGGGCATCTTCCTGTCCTTCTGCCGGTTCAAGACCACCAGCAAATGGACATGGGTGGGCTTTGACAACTACATAAACGCCTTTCAGGACAGCACCTTTGTCCACGCCTTCTGGTACACGGCGCTCTTCGCGCTCGTGTCGCTGCTGCTGATAAACGTGCTCTCCTTCGCCGTCGCCTACGCGTTGACGCGCGGAATCAAGGGCACGAACATCTTCCGTACTGTGTTCTTCATGCCGAACCTCATCGGCGGCATCGTGCTCGGCTATATCTGGGCGATGATCTTTGACGGCATCCTTCTGCGCTACGGCACCTCGATACTCCTCAAGACGGAGTACGGCTTCTGGGGCTTGCAGATACTGATGGCGTGGCAGCAGATAGGCTACATGATGATAATCTACATTGCAGGTCTCCAGGCCGTGCCGGAGGATATCCTCGAAGCCGCGCGCATCGACGGCGCAAGCTCATGGCAGACGCTGTGGAAGGTCACGATCCCGAACGTCATGCCGTCCATCACTATATGCACCTTCCTCACGCTCACCAATTCCTTCAAGCTCTTCGACCAGAACCTCGCGCTCACAGCGGGCCGTCCATTCGTACAGGCCGGGGGCGAGACGCTCAAAACAACAGAAATGCTCGCGCTCAATATCTATAACGCATTCTATGCCAGCTCCACGAACCGCGGCATGGGTCAGGCCAAGGCCGTCGTGTTCTTCATACTCGTGAGCGTCATAAGCATTCTCCAGCTCAAATCCAGCAGAGACAAGGAGGTTCAGCAGTAATGGCAAGGACAAATACACTCAACAGCAAATCCAACCGCGGCAAGACCGCGCTGACCGTGCTCTTTGCCGCCGTCACGCTGTTTTACCTCATGCCCATTATCCTTGTTCTGATAAACTCCTTCAAGGATAACGCCCATGTAAACACCGAGACCTTCGCCCTGCCGAACAGCGAATCCTTTGTCGGCTTTGCAAACTACGAAAAGGGCATGACCTTCGGCAGCTACCCTTTCCTCAAGTCCGTGTTCTACAGCCTGTTCATAACGGTCATTTCCTCGGCGCTGATACTCATCTGCACTTCGATGGCCGCGTGGTACATCTCCCGTGTCGGCACGCTTTTCAGCAAGATAGTGTACTATCTCTGCGTGTTCTCCATGGTCATCCCGTTCCAGATGGTCATGTTCAATCTCGCAAAGACGGCGGACACCCTGAAGCTGAACGCGCCGTGGACGATCCCGATAATCTACCTCGGCTTCGGCGCGGGGCTTGCGGTGTTCATGTTCTCAGGATTTATAAAGAGCATTCCGCTCGAAATCGAGGAAGCCGCGGCGATAGACGGCTGCGGGCCTATCCGCACGTTCTTCTTCGTCGTTCTCCCTATGCTCAAGCCCACGCTCATTTCTGTCGGTGTGCTTGAGATAATGTGGATCTGGAACGACTACCTCCTCCCCTATCTCGTCCTCGACAGAAAGCAGTACATGACCATACCTATCCACATCCAGTACCTCAAGGGCAGCTACGGCTCCGTTGACATGGGTGCGACGATGGCAATGATAATGCTGAGCATAATCCCCGTTATCGTGTTCTATCTCAGCTGCCAGAAGCACATCATCAAGGGCGTCGCCGCCGGTGCGGTCAAGGGCTGATACATTACATATTTCTTCACATTCCGAAAAGCAGGTGATCTACATGAACCGTTCAAGCGGTGTTCTCATGGCCATGAGCTCTCTGCCGTCCAATTACGGCATCGGCACGATGGGCAAATGCGCTTATAAATTCGTTGATTTTCTCAAGGCCGCCGGTCAGAAGTACTGGCAGTTCCTCCCGCTTGGTACCACGAGCTATGGGGACAGCCCCTATCAGTCCTTCTCCTCCTTCGCCGGAAACCCCTATTATATCGACCTCGACCTTCTCATAAAGGACGGGCTCCTCAAGCGCAGCGAGCTTGAGGGCATCGACTGGGGCAGCGACCCGGAGCATGTGGACTATGGCCGCATCTTCGAAAACCGCTACCGCGTCCTGCGCCTTGCCTATGAGCGCGGCGCGGAAAAGCTCTCCGCGGAGCTTGAGAGCTTCCGCCGTGAAAACGGCTGGCTCGAAAACTACGCGCTCTATATGTCCCTCAAGTCTCACTTCGGCATGCTCAGCTGGACCGAGTGGCCGGAGGAGGACATCCGTCTGCACAAGCCCGAGGCCGTTGCGAAATACTCGGAGCTGCTGCGCGACGAGATAGCCTTCCATGTGTTCATCCAGTACCTCTTCTTCAAGCAGTGGGACGCCCTGCGCAGCTACGCGCGCGAGGCCGGGGTGAGCTTCATCGGCGATATCCCCATATATGTCCCGCTGGACTCCGCCGATGTGTGGAGCGAGCCGCGCTTCTTCCAGCTCGACAAGGACAATGTCCCCACAGAGGTCGCCGGTGTTCCGCCAGACGACTTCACTGAGGACGGCCAGCTCTGGGGCAATCCACTCTACGACTGGGACGCCATGAAAGCCGACGGCTACGGCTGGTGGATACGCCGCATCGACGGCGCAAAGAAGCTCTATGACGTGATACGCATCGATCATTTCCGCGGCTTCGAGAGCTACTGGGCAGTCCCGAGCGATGAGACGACCGCGAAGAACGGGCACTGGAAGCCCGGCCCCGGCATGGATCTTGTCGGCGTGCTGACCTCATGGTTCCATGATCTGAGCTTCATCGCCGAGGACCTCGGTTACACCACCCCCGGCGTCAGGGCGCTGCTTGCAGATTCGGGTCTGCCCGGCATGAAGGTGCTGCAGTTCGCGTTCGACGCGCACGGTGAGTCGGATTTTCTGCCGCACAAATGTACGCGTAACAGCGTCTGCTATATCGGCACTCACGATAATGACACCGTGAAGGGCTGGCTCGAGACCGTCTCCGCCGCCGACCGGAAGTTTGCCGAGCGCTATATGCACATCACTGCCGATGAGGGCTGGTGCTGGGGCATGATACGCGCAGGCATGTCCACCGTGTCCGACCTCTTCGTCGTGCAGATGCAGGATATCCTTGAGCTGCCCGGCAGCGCGAGGATGAACACCCCCGGCACACTCGGTACGAACTGGCAGTGGCGCATGCTCCCCGGCGCTGACAACAAGCGTCTCGCAAAGCGCCTGCGCGTGTACACCGAGACCTTCCGCCGCCTGTAATTTCAGTCTTTTCTCATTTCTTCTTTTTCCTTTATCAAGGCGCCCCTGCCAGACGGCAGGGGCGCTGACTTTTTATATATGCGGCGGGGTCAGTTATATATCCTGATCATCTCATTATATATCTTCATTATGCCGTGAAGGACGTCGAACTGGTTGAAGTCCCCGTAATAGGCGAGGTTTATCTCGCGCATCATGCTCAGGTTCTCGACCGGCAGGACGGTGATCTTCCCCTTGCGCAGCTCGTCAAGGCAGACGCTGCGGGCAAGGATCGACACGCCGAAATCGCGGCGGATCAGGTCTTTGATCGTCGCCATATTGTCGACCTCGAGGACGACGTTAAAATCGTTGATGCTCATGTTGTTGCTCTCAAGGTGGGCGACGAAGAGGTTGCGGGTGTTCGAGTCCGGCAGGCGGAGGATCATGCGCTCCTTCTTGAGCTCGTTGAGAGTGACCATGCTGCGGCTGGCAAAGGGGTGGTTCGTCGAGACGGCGAGGACAAGATAGTCCGTATCGAGCAGGAGATAGTGAATGCTTGGGTCGGGCACACGCCCCTCGACGATGGCGAGATCCAGCTCATAGGTCTTGAGCATTGTATAAAGATTATTTATGGAGTCCGTAATCATTTTAATGCTTGTGCCCTCGTTTTCGGCACAGTACTTCGCCAGAGCCTCGGCGATAGCGTTGCTCTCGGCGGTATGCGTGATGCCGATAGTCAGATGCGTTGCCCGGCTCTTGTCGTCCCGCATGCTCTGATAGAAGTTGTTATAAAGCCCGACTATCTTTTTGGCGAATTTCACGGCCTCCTCGCACTGCCGGGTGACCAGAAGCTCGCCGTTTGCGTGCTCAAAGAGCTTCACTCCCAGCTCACTCTCGAGCGCCTTGATATGCTGGCTGACAGCCGGCTGCGTTATAGACAGCTGCTGCGCCGCGCGGGTATAGTTCCGGCACTCGTATACTTTCAGCAATGTGTACAGCTTATTATCTATCATCGCGCACCGCCATAAGAAGATTTTATGATTCCAATCAGAAACATAATTTGACTTTATCGCTTTTCTGAATAATATGGTAGCATCAGGCAGGGAAAAAGTCAAGGAAAGGCGGTGGGGCTATGCATAAGCAGTATGACAGCGATATCTACAACGCGCCTGCGATGCAGGCCGCCCTCGGCATATACAGCCGGCACGGATGCGCGGAAAGCCCGCCTGAGATACCTGCCGGCGGCTGCGGTCTGACCGATCGCAGCCGCCGTATTTTATTACAACAGCTTTCGGAATTACAACAGCTTTCGGAGGGAGACGATACGGAATGACGCTGTGCGAATATTTCAACAGTCAGTTTTCAATAATGCAGAACCTGGACTTTCTGGTCAGGATACTGGCGGCCTGCTTCTGCGGGGCGTGCATAGGCTTTGAGCGCACGAAGCGCTTCAAGGAGGCCGGGATACGCACGCACATCATAGTGTGCTGCGCGGCGGCGCTGATAATGATAGTGTCCAAATACGGCTTTGCCGACCTTACATATGCCGATGGCAGCGTATTCAACGGAACGCGCGGAGCAGACCCGGCGCGTATCGCGGCGCAGGTAGTGAGCGGCATAAGCTTCCTCGGTGCGGGCGTGATATTCAAAAACGGCAGTACCGTGAAAGGGCTCACGACCGCGGCCGGGATATGGGCGACGGCGGGGATCGGCCTCGCCCTCGGCGCGGGGATGTACTTCATCGGCATAGCGGTGACGGTGCTGGTGGCGGTGTTCCAGATAACGATGCACCGCTTCACGGTCGGCGCGGATTCGTTCACGACAAACCGCTTCCGCTTCACCGCTGAGTACACGGCCGACCTCAAGCAGGAGCTTGAGGAGCAGCTGCGGCAGTGGGACGCGCACATCATACGCAGCGAGATCAGCCGCGACAGCGAGGGGCGGCTGTGCTGCGATCTGTCGCTGAAAATGCAGAGGGAGATCACCCTCGAGGACATAAACGGATTCATGGAGCGGTGCGGACACATCGTCTCGGCCGAGGGCGAGACGGTGATATGAGCGTCGCGAGAAAACGAACGGGAGGGAGGCTCCGCTTTGAATTTACCGACAGGCTTTGACCAGCGCTTTGATTCGCTGCGGCTCGTCCGCGAGCTGGGGAGCTATTCCGCCGCGGCACAGGAGCTGAATCTCAGTCCCTCAGCCATCGCGCAGCAGATACATGCGCTTGAAAGGGAGCTTGACGCGCTCCTGTTCATAAGGGACGGGAATCGGCTGCTGCCGACCGAGGTGTGCGAAATAGCCGCTGATTACGCGGCGCAGGCAGCGTCACTGCGGCGGCGCATGGAGCTTGAGATAGACGCATCGCGCCGCGAGGTGAGCAGTCTCGTCGTGGGTGTATCGCCGAGCCTTGAGGACAGCGCGGTATCGGAAATGCTGGCGCGGTATATGCAGCTGCACCCGAAGGCGCAGCTGAGGATAATCTCCGAAAACAGCCGGACGCTCATCGCGCTGCTGCGCGGGCGGATGCTCGACCTTGCGATAGTCGATTCCCCGTTTCCGGGCAATGAGTTCAACTCCCTGCTGCTCGACACCGACTATCTCACCGCCGCAGTCCCGAACGGCAGCCCGCTTGCGGACGCGGGGCACATATCTCTCGCACAGCTGAAGAAGGAAAAGCTGATACTGCGCCCGGCAGGCTCCGGAACGCGGACGCTGTTCGAGGCGAGCCTGAAGAAGCGCGGGATGAGCCTTGAGCAGTTCAATGTGATGATGGAGGCCGACAGCGTCTCCACGATCAAAAGGCTCGTGGAGAGCAGCTACGGTATCTCGGTGCTCTCGGCACGGGCGTGCATGGGAGCGGTCGAGGAGGGGCGCTTTCGCGTGCTGCCCATTTCCGATTTGAACATGGTGCGGCGGATACATATATGCTATAGGAAGGACTTCGGCCACCCGGGCTTCCTCGGCGAGCTGCGGAAGCTGTACGCAGCAGCGATGAGAGCTGATAGATAGTCGGATAATATCTGTTTTGCCTTTTATTTTTATAAAAACAGGATAATAAATTTCCGGGAGCATTGACCTTCGTTCATATGGCATGGTATTATATAACAAATATAGAATACCATCCGGAGGAAAACCGCATGGAAGAAATGTTCTTTTGCCCGAGCTGTATGTCGAAAGCCGCGCCGGTGGACGGGAAGTGCCCGGTCTGCGGGCACGACGTAAATATACAAAACGCGCAGTACCAGCTGCCGGTGTCTGGCACACGGTTGGGCTGAAGAAAGACGGTACGGTCGTCGCAGTCGGGCAGAATGAGACCCGCCAGTGTGACGTCTCCGATTGGACGGATATCATCGCCATCAGCGCCAGCCGCAACCATACGGTAGGACTGAGAGCGGACGGCACGGTAGTCACCGCGGGCGATAACTCCTTCGGCAGATGCAATGTATCCAAATGGACGGATATCGTTGCCATAAGCACGGGAGAATTCAACACGGCAGGTCTGAGGAAGGACGGCACGGTAGTTGTCGTCGGGAACAACGAAAACGGCCAGTGCGACGTCTCCGACTGGACGGACATCGTCGCCGTCAGTGTCGGGTACGATCACATAGTGGGGCTTAAAGCTGACGGCACCATTGTTGCCGCTGGCGGCAGCTCTTCCGGTCAGTGCAGCGCTTCCAACTGGACGGATATAAAGCTGCCGGAGGGCAGATGATCCCTCCCGGAAAAATTTAACAGGCAAGCGCAGCGCCCCGCCGGTCGGCGGGGCGCTGCTTTATTATAAATTACGCCATGGAAACATAGCCGCTGCCGTCGGAATACAAGACGGGAGCCATGCCGGTGACGAGGAGGATCATGTCGTCCTCGTTCGTCTCGCTGCCGGTGCGGCTATACTGCGTCCTGAACTCCACGCCGCGGCTGAGATAACCGTTCACCGCCCATGTGGGCATGGTGTTGCGGATGTAGCTGTCAAGGCCGGTCTGAAATTCCGCGCTGTCGGGGACGCTGCCGAGACGCACGCCGCCGACGTATACAGCGCTGTTGACTGTCACGCCGGGCGTCGAGCGCAGGAGAGCGTCGGCAAGCTCCGTGCGGCTGCCGTCGGGGCGCGACAGGCTAAGCATGTAATGCCGCTCTGTCTCCGGCATATCGGCAAAGCCGGGCAGTATCTCTTCCGCGGCGCGCTCCGCCGCCGTCACGGCGATATCCGCCGAGACCGGGGAAAAGCTGCCGGGCACGGCCTCGCCGTCCACGGTCAGGCGGCAGCAGACACGCAGGTTCGAGAACGCCATGAACATCAGCGCAAGCACGAGAAGCAAAAGTTTTTTATACACGAAACCACCTCCAGAGTTAACATAACTCTTTATTTGGTTCCGGTCAAGGGCTTCGACAAAAGCAGTGCGGATCACTGCAAAGCTTCTGTTTTCAGCGCGGCGGTCACAGCTTCGGCCTGAATGACGGACACCTCAAACGCCGTGCGCTCGACGGGGCCGTCCTCAGTCATCTTTATGTAGCGGCGGCTCTGTATGCGCCCCTCGAGCTTCACCTGCGTACCGACCATCCACGTTGCTGCTTCCCGCGCCTTGAGTCCCCAACAGATGCAGGGCAGGTAATCCGAGCGCCCGTAGCGGCGGTTCACGGCGAGCATCAGGTCGCAGATATCACGTCCCATCGGGGTTATGCGCAGGTTCGGCTCCTTGCACAGCGCGCCGGTCAGGCGCACGGTGTTTTCATCCGGTTCATCGCACAGCTCTATCTCCTTGGCGAGCACGGTTATGACGAGCTTTGCCCCCTCGCCGCGGCGGTTATTGAAGGTGCGCAGCTGGCCGGTGACGGCGATATGCTCCGCTTCGCACAGCTCCGTCTGCTCGAGCAGCTCGCGGCTGACGACGATGTTGACGGTATCGGTATTGCCGGAGAGCCGGCGCACCTCCAGAGGGAAAGAATAAAATACCTGTCCGCGCCCGGTATGGGAATAGGCCGGGGCACCGGCGAGCGTGCCGCAGAGTCGGGTGTAATTGTTTTCGCATATCATGTCCATGGTCGGAGCCGTCCTTTTCGTTGAGATAGTCAATCATATTCCGGACGCGCACTTGATTATGCCCCGCGAAACGTATATAATATTGATACTATTTTTGAAAAGGAGCCATATTATGGACATCAAGGATATACTGGAAAAATGCGACCATACCCTCCTGCGCGTCGACTGCACGGGCGAGGAGATCAGAAAGCTCTGCGACCAGGCGATAAAGTATAACTGCGCAAGCGTATGCATCCCGCCCTGTCACGTGGCGGGCGCGAAGCGTTACGTCGGCGATAAGCTTAAAATATGCACGGTCATCGGCTTCCCGAACGGCTACATGACGAGCGCCGTCAAGGCTTTCGAGGCCGCTGACGCGATAAAGAACGGCGCGGACGAGATAGACATGGTGATAAACCTCTCCATGGTCAAGGACGGCTGCTGGGTAGACGTTGCAAACGACATACGCGCCGTGCGCGAGGCGACGCGCGGAAAGATCCTCAAGGTCATAATCGAGTGCTGCCTGCTGACGGACGAGGAGAAGATACACATGTGCCGCATAGTCGCCGACTGCGGCGCGGACTTCATAAAGACCTCCACCGGCTTCTCCAAGGGCGGCGCGACGCGCGAGGACGTGAAGCTCATGCGCGAAAATTGCCCTGCCTTCGTCAAGGTCAAGGCAGCCGGCGGCATCTCCTCCCTCAAGGACGCGGAGGACTTCATCGAGCTCGGCGCGGAGCGTCTCGGGACGAGCCGCATAGTAAAGCTCGCGATGGAGCTTGAGAACGAGGTCGGCGCACCGAACGAGAACTACTGAGACAACACCCGCCTGATGCGGCTGCACAGCCACAGTCCGGGCACGGACAGCAGCAGCCACAGCAGCGCAAAGCGCGGGCATATCTGGCCGAGGAGGTTCAGCATTTCGGCTGAATAATCCCACACGTTCCAGCCGAGGCACAGGTTCACAAGGCAGCCGGTATAGAACTCCGCCGTGCATATCGCGGCGGAGCTCAGCACGCACTTTTTCATAAGGCACAGCGGCAGACCGGAGATCAGGTACATCACGAGAAAGCACAGACCGCCGCAGAGCACCATGCTCCAGTGCGTCCAGCCGCGCCAGAGTATCTCTATAAGGCCGTAGAGCAGCCCGCCCGCGGCATAGATGAGCACGTATTGCATAAGCACGCCTCCGTTTCTGCTTATAGTTTCTCCGGATCATCCCGATTTAATATTGTCCCGATGGAGTTTTTATGGATAACACTAAATCGATCGCGCTGATAAATAAATACCGCGGGCAGATAATGGGTTTTTCCGCAATATGCATCGTCTTTTTCCATCTCTGGGAGTGCCAGCTCAGCCCCAGTTCTCCGCTCAGGCTGCTGTACTGGCTGGAGCTCGGCATCAGCGGCATGGGCTATTTCGGAGTGGATATCTTCTTTCTGCTGTCGGGCATCGGGCTGAGCTACGCCATAGGCAAGCACAGCCTGAAGGAGTTCTGGCTGCGCAGATTCAGAAGGCTCGCTGTGCCCGTGCTGGTCGTTTCGCTGATACAGTGGGCCAAGGAGGGCTGGACTGTGCTGTACTATCTGTTCGGCCTGTCAGGCATCGGCTTCTTTATAAAGCGGCACTATTTTCTGTGGTTCATCTCGGCCATCACCGCGACATACCTGCTCTTTCCGCTCTATTGGCGCTTCTTCTCACACAGCCGCGCGAAGCCTCGCTTCACGGCGCTGTTCGCCGCGGTGTGGTATCTGTGCTCTATACCGCTGGCCGGGGTACTCAAGCCCATCGTCTTCCTATTCATAAACCGGGTGCCGTCCTTCGTGCTCGGCGTTCTTCTCGGCTGGCAGCAGCAGAACGGCGGGCTGAAGCTGAGCTGCCGCGCTGTCAATACCGCCGCGGCCGTTTCCGCTGCAGCGGGGCTTATCCTCGGCGCGCTGTGTACCTTCGGCGAGACTGCGTTTTTCCAGCCGCCTTACAACAGCACCTTTCCCGGCGTGCTTATCGCTTTCGGCTTCACCGTTCTGCTCTCAGAGCTGGGCGGACTGCTTGACCGGGGCGGCAGAGCGGTGCGCGGCATCAACGGATTCTTCGGCTTTTACGGGCGCATCAGCCTTGAGATATACTGCGTTCAGGAATTTTTAGGCCCGATCGCGGCGGATGCGGCGCGTGCTCTCGGCTGCGGGAGCCTGGCGGTAAACCTTGTACAGCTCGCCGCGGTCACATTATCCGCATGGCTGCTGCATATACTGACTGACAGAGTCCTTGCCCTGACGGGCAGGCTGAAACCCCGCGCAAAATGCGCCGGATAACGAAAAAAAGCCTTGACATTATGGGCAAAAGCTGTTATATTATCTAAGCTAAAACAAAGTAGGCGCGGTGTCCGCCGTCCTCACCCGGCAGCAAAAGGCTGGCCGAGGTCAATAAAAGCACGGCTCTATAGAGTCTGAATGTGTTTTTACGCGCGGATGCCGATGCTCCGCGCTTTTTTATTTTTCCGGAGGTGTTAACAATCGCAAACGCTGCTCATCAGATCAACGAAGAGATACTTGACAAGGAAGTGCGCCTGATAGGTGCTCAGGGCGAACAGCTCGGTATCATGTCCGCAGAGGAAGCTCTGAAGGTCGCCGCCGAGCATGACCTCGATCTGGTCAAGATCGCTCCGGGCTCCAATCCCCCTGTCTGCAAGGTTATGGACTACGGCAAGTTCCGCTTTGAGCAGACCAAGAAGGAGAAGGAAGCCAAGAAGAATCAGCGCGTTATCGAGGTCAAGGAGATACGCATGTCCCCCGGCATCGACACGAACGACTTCAACACCAAGCTGAAAAACGGCCAGAAGTTCCTCAACGAAGGCAACCGCCTCAAGGTCTCTGTGCGCTTCAGAGGCAGAGAGATGGCGCACACCGAGATTGGCGAAACGCTGCTCAAGGACTTTGCGGAAAAGTGCGCAGAGATAGCGAATCTTGACAAGGCGCCCAAGCTTGAGGGCAGGAACATGTCCATGTTCCTTTCGCCGAAGCCGCAGACCCCGCCGAAAAAGCCGGCAAAGCCCAAGCAGCCCAAGGAAGAGACCGCCGACGCTCCCGCAGCGGAGGAATAATTCATCAGTATACAGAGGGAAGCTCCCTGTATTTCAACCCAGTCACGGAAGGAGAAAATATCATGCCCAAACTTAAGACCCATAGCGGTGCAAAGAAGAGATTCAATCTCACCAAGAGCGGCAAGGTCAAGCGCGCTCACGCATTCAAAAGCCATATCCTCACCAAGAAGGACACCAAGCGCTGCCGTCGTCTGCGTTCCGAGGCTTATGCCGACGCAACCAACGAAGCAACCATCAAGAAAATGATCCCTTACAAATAAGGGCAGACGCTATATAGGAGGATAATCAAATGGCAAGAGTTAAAGGCGCAATGATGACCCGCAAGCACAGAAGTAAGATTCTTGGTCTTGCTAAGGGTTACTGGGGCAACAAGTCCCGTCACTATAAGATGGCAAACGAGCAGCTGATGAAGTCCGGCCGCTATGCTTACGTTGGCCGTAAGCAGAAGAAGAGAGACTTCCGCAAGCTGTGGATCACCCGTATCAGCGCAGGCTGCAAGATGAACGGCATGAACTACTCCACCTTCATGCACGGCCTGAAGCTCGCCGGTATCGACATGAACCGCAAGATGCTCTCCGAGACCGCTATCCACGATCCCGCTGCCTTCACCGCTCTCTGCGAGCTCGCAAAGAACGCAAAGTAATCAGAGCTATAGTTTGTTATAAGTTATAATAAGAGCGCCCCTACCATCCGGCAGGGGCGCTCTTATTATTTATAACGGGCGGCAATGTTACAGCGCGGCGGCAACTCCGCCCAGGATACCGATGATGTAGAAGAGTACACCGAGAACGGTGCCGACTGTGCACCAGGTCTTGACATCGGACACTGCCCGCTGCTGTTCCTCAACAGTCCTGGCATTGTTGATATTGGCGACCTTGACTAGCGCAACGACGCCGGGGATCGTGCACAGAAGCAGCGTGATTATCCCCCACGCTACAAGCCCGCCGGTAGAATACTGCGGGACAGGCGGCTGATAATATGGCGAGGCAGCGCCCTGCTGGGCTCCGCAGTTGGTGCAGTAGCGCGTGCCGTCGGGCAGCTGCGCTCCACAATTGACACAATAGCTCATTTTTTCTCCTTTATATCTCCGTATTGAATAATGGACATTTTACGGTGCGAGAACACTGAACGCAGGGATGTTCCTCAGCACCCAGAAAGAAAAGACCAGAACCACGCACACCAGCCACGCAGGCCGGGACAGGTACACCGGGCGCAGCCGCGTGAAAATGAACACACGGACATATTCGTGTATAAACACTATGAGAGCGGGAGTGCCCAATATGAACAGCAGCATATTATGAGAAAACGCTTCCGCAAAGCGGCCATGAAAGACATCCGCCAATGCCCTGCACGTGCCGCAGCCCGGACAGTACAGCCCCGTGAGGACATAGAACGGGCAGCGGAGAGCGGGTCTGAAACGAACGCCCAGATACACAGCGGCGGCAACGACCGCAGCGGGGAGCGCGATCGCGGCAATGCCCCGCAGGAGCTTACTTTTCTTCATCATGTTCAGCAGGAGCCGGTTCAGTCATCGTCTTCCTCGTCATCATCGATGCCGCATCCCATGACTTCCCGAAAGGCCATATAGTCGATGAACTGATCCGTGGGGTCGATCTGACCGCTGCTGTTCCAGTCGTGCATACCCTTGCCTCCGTTTAATATCAAAGTTATTTTACAGTATATTGCAGCAGTTTGCAATACATTTTCAAGCATAAATATGATGCTGTTCCGGTTGGCTGCAGCGCGTAATAAAGCCCCCCGGCAGCGGCGCGGTACCTGCCGCCTTGCCGCGTTTAGCCTTTGCGGGTCCGCATTCGCCTGGCCCCGCAAAGCCTGCGGCTGCGGAAAAGCACCGCGCCTTTCTCTGCCCCCGGCAGCGGCGCGGTGCTTTTCCAGCTATTCCTCCTTGCCGAGGAGCAGGGTTTGTAGTATTATGGTATTATGAATACCGAAATAAGAAAAAGACGCGGGTTCGCCGCGTTATACAGGCTCTGTCCGGCGGCGCATATCATCGCCCTGATAAGTGCGCTCATCATCGCGCTGCACCTGCTGCTGCGTGGGAACTACGCGCTGATGCAGGCAATGTCGCAGAGGGTCATACGCCCGCTGCACCGGCTCATGGCGGTCTTTGCGGCGCACTTTGAGTTCTCGCTGGCGGAACTGCTGATAGGCATATTTGCCGCGTGCATAGCGGGGTACATACTCGTCACATTAGTGCTGCTCATCGTGCGGCCGGGGCGGCTGCGCAGGCTATACACGCTGGTGCTGCGTCTGCTCGCAGCGGGGCTCGCGGTTTACGCGCTGTTCTGCCTGCTGTGGGGCACGTACTACTACGGCGACAGCTTCCTCGACGCAAGCGGGCTTGAGAGCGGAGAGGTATCTGCTGAGCAGCTTGAAACAGTGACGGTATACTTTGCCGACCTGCTCAACCAGTACGGGCGCGAGGTGGAGCGAAACGAAAACGGGCAATACGCCGCCGACCGCGCGGCGCTGCTGGCGCGCTCGGACGAGGTCTTCAGGGCCGCCGAGGAGGAGTTCCCCTGCCTTGAGGGGCCGGACATACGCGCGAAGGGCGTACACTTCTCGCGAGTGATGAGCTATCTGGATTTCACGGGCTTTTTCTTCCCGTTTACGGCGGAGGCAAACGTCAACACGGACTTCCCCGGCGCACTCTTCGCTTCGACTATCGCGCATGAGCTGTCGCACCAGCGCGGCGTTGCGCGCGAGCAGGAGGCAAACTTCACCGCTGTGCTGGCCTGCCTTGAATACGGCGACGCCGACTACTGCTACTCGGCCTGCCTGCTTGCCTACACGCACCTCGGCAACGCCCTTGCAAGCGCCGATCCCGGAGCATGGCAGGAGGTCTACCGCGGGCTGAGCGGCGGCGTGCTTGCCGACCTCGCAGCGAGCCGCGAATACTGGGCGCAGTTCGAGACGCCTGTGCAGAGCGTTTCAAACACAGTGTACGAGGGCTTCCTGCAAAGCTATGACCAGAAGCTCGGCATGCGGAGCTACGGCGCGTGTGTCGACCTGCTGGTGAACTATTATTACGAGACGGCACTGGCACATTTCGGTTTGGCATGACAGAGGAGGCTTCCGATGGGGACTGCAAAGCGAAACTTAGCTTCCGCGGCTTTAAAATCACTGAGCACCGAGGATATCGCCGCGTACCTTGATTACAATTACATACCGTTCAAAAAGACGCAGTGCGTCGGACGCATCTTTATAGTTCTGCTGTCAGGCGCAGGGCTGTGCCTGATCAGGGAACGGAGCCTGCTGTGGGCTGTGCCGGTCGGGCTCCTGAGCCTGCTTATAACAGCAGCGTTTATCGTGCTGATGGTGCGGTTCAGCCGCCTGCGCATATCGCGCTACCTGTGCGACGGGATATTCGGCCTTTACATTGCGGTAATTATGAATTTGGGCGCGTACCGATGCACCGCATTGCAGGCCGGGTCAAGCGTTCTGAGGCTCATTGCGATGATGGGTCTGCTGCTTATATGGGCCGCGGCATTTGCGGCAATCACCGTTTCATGGATCAGAGCCGGAAAATTCTCAAACACGAACCCATCAAAGCCAAATTTCTGGCTGCCGGGTCTGTGCGGAGTTGTCGGCATGGGGCTTGCCAGAGTCTTCCTGCAGGGCCGATCCCAACAGACGGTCTTTGCGGTTATCACCGGGGGTCTGCTAATACTGTCACTTGTGATGGGCATGACGGGTTCGTTTCTGCTGAAAGCATGGTTCTGCGCGAAGCACATGGACGAGTGAATTAGCATACGGCTGCAAGCCGTTTCATAAGGAGAAGCCATGGAAATAAACCTGCACTATGCGAGTCGGTTTGACGAAAAACAGATCATGGAATTGAGGAGCATAGGAATAGATGTAGACGCTGACGGGCTCTCTGACCTTGTATGTTTTGATATATTTCAGAACAGTGAGCAGCATTTGCGCCTGAAAAAAAAATTCCCCAACATATCGAATCCGGTCAAGTGGTATGTGTTCTCAGAAGAGGAAATGCAGGCGGCAGAATGGTTCACAATGCGGTCAACAAACGAAAAGCTGGAGGATTCCTGCCCAGAGAAAACTTTCTCTCACAGCTGTTACGCGAGCAATTATTATGATCCGCCGCTGAAATTTGATCTATATTCTCACCAGACCCAGGTCGCACCGTTTTATTTTTCAAAACCCGTGAAATGGGGGCGGAACTTTTTCTATTCTTGTAATGACAGGGGGCAGAAAACCCTTTTTTGTAGTGAAACTGCTTCCAAACTCATGCTTCAGCACGGCCTTAAGGGAATGGAGTTTCAGCCTGTCCTCAGCAAGAAAACAAACGAGCCTATGCCCGACATCTATCAGTTCAACGTCACAACTATGATCCCGGATTCTTCTTTCCATGTTGTTGGCGCAAGCGGGATATGGACGTGCCCCGTCTGCGGTAAGTCAAGGTATGTGGTAAATAGTCTTTCCCGTCCCTCTGTTGACAAGTCCGTTTTAGGCGAGCAGGATTTTTATGTGACAGATATGATCCAGACCTATAATGGCCCTTGTTTTCCGTCGCCTTTCTATATCGTGTCTAAAAGGGCCTGCGACTTTTTCAGAAAATACCGCTTCGACCGCACGCTTGAGCTATTCCCGCTGCTTACATATTGACCTGAGGAGGCTGTTTATGAAGGCTTTTGCAAAAAGATGTACGGTTCTCCTGCTGTGCCTTGCCTTCCTGCTCGTCGGTACGGGCTGCGGGCGGTCATTCAGGACAGAGTCGATGAAAAACTACGGCAAAATCAATGCCCAGACGGTGAGCATATTCAACAAGTACAATTGGAAGAGCTTCCTGCCTGACAAGGAGCTTGCCGCCCGATACTGCACCGAGTACATATACGACTTCAAATATGCTTTTCTGGGAGACAACAGCTTCTACATATATGCGGTGTTTCAATACGATGCTGACAGCTTCGCAGCAGAGGCCGCCCGCATCGAGGAGACCCCGGGGCTGGATTCCTCGCTTCCGGACTGCATTGAGGCCGGCGGAAAGACCTATTATCTCGTGAACGGTGAGGCTGACGGATTTTACGGCTTTTCCAGCTACTGCGATGATGAGATACTCGACGGGAAGCCGTACTGCATGGACGTCGCCGCGGTCGATACGCAGCGCATGAGCATCGAGTACCTCACCGCGTTTCAGTGGGACGCCGGGAAAGACGAGTTTGTGGTCGGGTTTCTCTCGCCGCTGCTTGAGTGAACGCCGGATAAATGGCTGGCGGTATCCGCCGCGTTTATAATTCCGCGCCGGGGATCAGTATCCGGCGTGCTTCGATCTTGCAGGTAACGTCACTCAGGGCGGAGACGATCACGCCGGTCGCCTCGTTCTGCGCATGGACATATTCGCCGTCGCCGATGTAGATGCCGACATGGCCGATCCATGAGCCGCCGTTATAAAAGCACAGGATGTCGCCCGGTTCAAGGGCATCAGGCTCAACGTGCTCACCGTTCTTGGCCTGCGCCGCGGCGGTGCGGTCGAGCCGGTAGCCGAAGCAGCCATAGGTATAATACACGAGCCCGGAGCAGTCAAAGCCTGTTTCGGGTTCTTTGCCGCCGTAGAGGTAGTCATAGCCGACATACTTCAGCGCAAACTCCGCCACCTTTTTGCCCATTGCGTAGGTCGGGCTTTTTGTCGGCACGGGGCTTGGCGTCGGTGAGGACGCGGCTGCGGGAGACGGAGCAGGGCTTGCTCCTGCCGCCGGTGAAGCGGAGGGGCTGGGCGCGGCCGCAGGCTTCGGGGACGCGGATGCTGTGGACTTGAGATGGCTCTGGGCATAGTCCGCCATGAGCGTGCAGTAATCCGCAAGGGCATTATCACTGTCGGGTGAGTTGTCGGTAAACATAACGATGGCGATAGGCTCATCGGTGTAGACGATGGCGCAGTCGTTCTGATACCGCTTGCCGTAGCTCGGGTCTGACAGATAGCCGTACTTATGGGCAACGGCATATTTCTGCTCATGGTAATTGAAAAAGCGCTCCGGCTCCGCTTCGAGCATCCGGTCGATAAGGCCGGGGAACCGCTCCTGATTTTCATACAGCGTGCGCAGGCAGAAGATCATCTGTTCGGCAGTGAAGAAGTTGTTCTCATAATATTTCGCGTCGACAGTGTCGGGGTCTTCGCCCATGTACTGGCATATGGCGCGGCGGTAGTCGTTGTAAGTGCCGATCTCATTGATGAGCAGCTCCGACTTGCTGTTGCTGGAGCGGACGATGCTGCCCTCAAGGATATCGGAATACTTCACGCCGCCGATCTCCGTGTCCCAGTCCATTTCGCCGTTATATACCTTCTCGGTAAAATACATGTTCAGCGGCACCTTATACATGCTGCATGTCACCATGTACTCCCCGCCCTTGTAGAAATGCTCCTCGCCGGTGACAAGGTTGCGGTAGCCGAGGGTTATAGAGCAGGACTTGTTGCGGTCCTCATATTTATCGAGGAAGTTCGCGATGATCTTGTCCCAGCTCCCGTCGTCCTCCACCGGGGCGGCAAGCGCGGCAGGACACAGCACCGCCGTCAGACACAGCGCCGCGAGAAGACCGGTAACGAAATTTTTTATTTTCATGTGCTATGATCCTCTTTTATGTATTGGCTAAAGTATATCCTCATACGTATACTCAGTCAACACGAAATCTTTTGCAGGCAAACAAAAAAACGGCGCCGCCCGAGTTGGGCGGCGCTGTTTATAAAAAGAGAACAAAAATGAAAAAGATCGCTCTGCACTTGCAAGTATAATATACCAGAAAGATGTTTCAGGTTTAAGCGGGAAGATGTTTCATAAAAGTAAAACATATCAGGCAAAGCGCTCGGCGATGGCAATCAGGCTCATAATGTCGCTGAGCGTCGCCTCATAGTCGCTGGGGCTTCGCGCGCCCAGCATATCGACCGGGAGCGCCGCCCTGTCCGTAGAGAACATGGCGCTCACGCCGATGTCGTATACCGCCCCGGCAGAATCCGCAATGCCGCCGGCTATAGCGATGAGCGGCACGCCCTTTGCCCTGGTGCGCCGCGCGACACCGGAGACGACCTTGCCGTCCGCGCTCTGGGAGTCTATGCGCCCCTCGCCGGTGATGACGAGGTCAGCGCCCTCAAGCTGCCGGTCAAAGCCTGTGACATCGAGCACCGCGTCGATACCGGACTGTATCGTCCCGCCGAGCAGGGCGACGCAGCCCGCGCCCATGCCGCCCGCCGCGCCAGCGCCGGGCATCGCGCTCACATCAAGGCCGTACTGTGAACGTATCACATCGCCGAAGTGACGCAGCCCCGCGTCAAGGCTCTTCACCTTTTCCGCGTCCGCGCCCTTCTGCGGGGCGAAAACGTAGGCCGCGCCGGTCGGGCCGTAAAGCGGGTTTGTGACGTCGCACATGACCGTTATCTCCACGCTCCGTAGAAGCGCTTCGGCTTCGGCAGTATCGATGCGCACTATGCGCCCGAGCGTATCGCCGACGGGGACGAAGCTCTGCCCGTCTGCGTCATAGAACCTGACCCCAAGCGCTGCGGCGCAGCCGCAGCCGCCGTCGTTCGTGGCGCTGCCGCCGAGGCCGAGGAGTATCTTTCTGCAGCCCGAGTCTATCGCATGGGCGATAAGCTCACCGACTCCGTAGGTCGTCGCGGTGCCGGGGCAGCGGAGAGCGCCGACCTGCGGCAGACCTGCCGCGGCGGCCATTTCAATTATCGCAAGCTCGCCGAGCCGCGCGTATGCGGCGGCGGACTTTTCGCCCAGCGCGTTCGTGACCGTGACCCCAACGCGCTGCGCACCCATGGCCTGAACGAAGCAGTCAACGGTGCCCTCGCCGCCGTCGGCCACGGGGATACAGACGACCTCGCAGGCAGGGAAATGCCGCGGTATCACCTGCTGCGCGATGGCGCATATCTCTCGGCTCGAGACGGTACCCTTGAACGAGTCGGACACAACTACGCATTTTTTCATTTTACTCCCCTGCCCTGTTTATAACGTTGACGGGACTGCCGACAACATATGCGCGCACGTTCTGCTCCGTGCAGGCCATGATGCGCTCGCGCACCTCCTTGGATGCCCAGCTTATATGCGGGGTGATGATGCAGTTTTTCGCCGTCAGCAGAGGGTTGTCGCCCTTTATCGGTTCGGTGGACACGACGTCCACGCCCGCGGCGGCGACCTTACCGCTGTTGAGCGCGTCGGCAAGATCCTGTTCTACGACGAGCCCGCCGCGGCTGTTGTTGATTATAATGACGCCGTCCTTCATTTTCGCGATGCTGTCCTTATTTATTATGCCCTGCGTCTCGGGAAAGAGCGGGCAGTGCAGCGCGATGACATCGGCGCGCGCGAACAGTTCGGCCTGTTCCACGTACTCGGCGATCGCGCGGCCGGATTCCGTCGGGCGGCTGCCGGAAGCGAGCACCGTCATGCCCAGCGCCTTTGCGATGCGGCCGGTCTGCTGGCCTATGCGCCCGAAGCCGATTATGCCGAGCGTCTTGCCGTCAAGCTCGATGAGCGGATAGTCCCAGAAACACCAGTCCTCCGCGTGCTCCCAGCGCCCCTCATGCACGGCCTGAGAGTGGTGCGCAATGTGATGGCATATCTCGAGCAGCATCGCTATGGCAAACTGCGCGACGGCGGCGGTGCCGTAGGCCGGGACGTTGCTGACCGGTATGCCGCGGCGCTTTGCGTATTCATAGTCGACGACGTTATAGCCCGTCGCAGTGACGGCGATATATTTAAGGCCGGGGCAGGCGTCGATGACCGCGTCGCTTATCGGGACCTTGTTTGTGATGACGATCTCCGCCTCGCCTATGCGGCGGATGATCTCCGCCTCGCCGCCGGGTGTGCGGTCATAGACCTCATATTCGCCGAGCTTACCGAGCCAGTCCCAGCTCAGGTCGCCGGGGTTTTCGGTGTATCCGTCAAGAACAACTGCTTTCATTGTCAGTTCCTCCGTTTCGTTTTTTTCTATTAGTATAATTGATTCTGCCGCCGAATACCACAACAAAATTTCTCCGACGGCTTGAAAAACGCCGTGGATTATGTAATGATATATTATAACTATAGTGAAGAGCGCCGGCCGGCGCGGGAGGAAAACTATGAAGAAATATGCTTTGGTAATGATAGATATGCAGCGCGGGTTCATCGACCCGTCTTCGCCGCTGTGCATCCCTGCCGCGGCGGCGACCGTCCCGGCCTGCGCCGAGGTCATAAAGCTCTGCCATGAAAAGAACGTCCCGGTGTTTTACACGACGCGCCACTACAGAGCCGACGGCAGCGACGTTGAGAAATGCCGCCGCGCTGTGTGGCTTGCGGGCGGCAAGCCGCTGTCCGAGGAATGCGAGGCGTGTATGTCGGACGCGTATCCCGAGGAGTTTGAGGTCAGGGAGAGCGACTACCGCATCGTGAAGCCGCGCTTCTCAGGCTTCTTCGGCACCCCGCTTGACCTGATACTGCGCAGGCTCGGTGTGGACACAGTCATCCTCGCGGGCACGACGACGCCGAACTGCATCCGCACCAGCTGCTATGACGCGCTTTCGCTGGATTATGACGCCATCGTCCTGTCGGACTGCACCTCGTCCGTGACCGAGGAGGTGCAACGCGCAAACCTCGGCGATATGAAGCGCATCGGCGCGCAGATCGAGACGGTCGAGGGGCTTAGAGCTCTTCTTGGATAAGTCTGGAAGCAGGTCTTTTAATTGACGAACTTCACGGAATGTTCTTCGAAACTTCAAAAAAAGTCAACTTGACTCTCATAATTTCCTTAAAAATGCCTGATAATATATGACCATACCGCAAGGGGCGAGAGGCTCCCGCGGCAGGTAAGAGGGACGGAGCATATGCCCCATGTGTCCCGCAGGCGGATCGGCGCAAGGCCGGTCAGGTTCGAAAGGAGATTAAACATGAAGAACATTCTTAATAAATACGAAGCACTCAAGGCGGCTCTGGAGGAGCTTGGACTCGACGCGGAGACCAGCCGCGCGCTCTCGCTTGAATACCGCGGCGCGTACTGCGAGGTCGTTATCAGCACTGAGTGGCTCAACTATGACTGCTACATTGACCGCGTCACTGGCGAGCTTGCGGGCATCGACACCATGCCGCAGGAGGACCCGGAGGCCTTCGAGGGCGACCTGTGTGCGGAGCTGCTGCGCGAGGAAGAAAAGGCAGCGTAATATAAATTTACTCAACAAGCTTAAAACCCGGCGCTGCGTGGTCAGCGTCGGGTTTTTGTGGTATTATAGCGGCAGCTTATTTTTGTGAGGTGCGCGCTTATGCCGGAATACAGACACATACAGCGGCAGTTCGGGCCAGTGTATGACGAAAACTCGAAAATACTTATCCTCGGCAGCTTCCCCTCGGTCAAGTCCCGGGAGGTCAATTTCTTCTACGGCCATCCGCAGAACCGCTTCTGGCCGCTCATGGCGCGCGTGCTCGGCTGCGCCGTGCCGCAGAGCATTGAGGAAAAGAAAGCCATGCTGCTCGCAAACGGCGTTGCGCTGTGGGATGTGCTCGATTCCTGCGATATCGCGGGTTCCAGCGACAGCAGCATCAGGAACGCCGTGCCGGTCGACATCGCGCTTATCCTGCGCGCGGCGGATATACGGCGCATCTACTGCAACGGCACGGCGGCGTATGAGCTGTTCATGAAGCATCTCGCGCCCGTCTGCGGCATGACGCCGGTGAAGCTGCCGTCGACCAGTCCCGCGAACGCCGCATGGACGATGGACAGGCTGTACGAGCAATGGAAACAGATACTCACAGACTAAAGGAGACACACATGAAGCACTGCATAATCGCAAAGTTCAATGACAGCGTGGACGATAAGGCGGCCATGATCACGCGGATAGATAAGCTGTTTGCGCCGGCACCGGCGATGGACGGCATACACGGCTGCACCGTGCTGAGAAACTGCATCGACCGTGAGAACCGCTATGACCTCGCCATCATCATTGACATGGACAAGGCTGCGCTCCCCGCATGGGATGCGTCGGAGCTGCACCGCGAGTGGAAAAGCGGCTTCGGCTCTTATCTCGCGGCCAAGGCGATATTTGATTTTGAGTGATCAATCTATCGGGTACAGCTCCTGATTTTCGCTCAGGCAGAAATATGTAGTACCGAGACGCCTGTCGGTGTACATCGTGAACGGTTCTCCCTGAAGGTCATTTGACTGGAAGACCACGCTCGGCACCATTCTGCGCTCGCCACACAGCAGACGCAGCGCCGCGTCGACGCACTCCTCCGTCGGCACGAGTCCGGCGAAGCGCGCGGTGTTCACGCAGGAGTACTGCCCTTTCTGGTAAATGACGTCATGTATGCTGTCCGGGTACTCGGGTGAAGCGACGCGGTTCATAATGACCTCGCCCACGCATATGCGGAATTCGTCCGTGAGCCAATCGCTTCCGGCCTCGTAGCAGATGACTTTTGAGAGCAGATACAGATCATCAAAGCTTATTTTGCCTGGGTCGGGCTCCGCAGCAGATGCGTCTATGACGGCATTGCGCTTTTCCTCGGCGCTCCTCCCCGCTTCGACGTCCCCTTCCGCCGCGGCCGCGGTCATTTCGTTCAGATAATATGCCGCGAGGTCTGCTTCATAGCTGATGCTGCCGCCGGTCATCAGGTCAAAGATGCTCTTGGGCTCTGCGCTCTGCGCTTCCGGTTTCGGCGCGGCATCAGGACTTTCCTGCGGCTGCGTCTCAACGATGCCGACGGGTGCTTCTTCGGGTGCGGGTTCTTCGGCTTCCACAGACTCTGTTGGCGCAGTGACCTCTATGCTTTCCTCAGCGGGAGCAGTTTGCTGCGGCAGCTCGGGCGCAGGTTCCGGCGCGCGGTCGAGAGCCGACCCGCCCGCAGCTAGAGCGATAAACAACACGATAACAGAGGCAATGATCCTTTTCATGCTTCCACCTCCCGCTGCCAAGTATAACAGCGCAGGCGGAAATAAATTGTCGGATCATGCGGGGAAATAGAAAGAAAGCCGCCGCTGCGGGGTTATACCCGGCAGCGGCGGTATTCTACGTATTTACTTAGAGGGGCAGGTACTTCTTGAGAAGAGCTTCTGCTTCCTTTGCGTTGGGGATAGCGTACCAGGTGAGACCATCGCAGTCGAGAGTGTCGTTATCGAGTCTCAGGCCGAGGGTCGCGTTGGTGCGCCACTTGTCGGATTCGGTCTTCACGGAGGCGGGGCCGCAGAGCAGAGTGGTGTGGCCGTCGGCATCTGTCTTGATCTCGGCGGTCTTGATCTTGTCGAACTCTACGCCCTTGGCCTCGTCCTTGATGGTGATGAGGCGCTGATTCGTGATGACATACTCGACCTTGCGGCGGAGAGTATTGGCATGCAGGAAGGGGCTGGCAAGCGCATAAGCCATGACTGCAAGGATTATAATGATGATTCCCGGCTTGATACCCGCGCCGTTGCTGCCGGCAGCTACTATGTAGGCAATGATGAGAGCAAAGGAAATAACGAGCTTGATTATTTCGCTTTTGACTATCGCGGGCTTATTGGTTTTGTCCAGGGTCTCAAAGGTCTCGGGCTTGCCTCTCCAAAGGACTTCTTCTCCGGTCTCCAGAACCGAGCTCAGCATATCTTCCATACAGATCCTCCACAATTTTACTATAATTTTTTGCGTATTCGGGGACGTTTACGCCCTCCTTTTACTGATTATATAATAGCAAATTTTAGATTAAATCAGTGCAAAGAACTAAACAGCCCGCGTTAAATTTTTGCAAACCGGGTCTGTCCCCACGGCAATAAAAACCGCCGCCGGCGGACGGCACGGCTCCGCGCGGCATGATCTGCCGAGGAACTCCGTACCGCCGTCAGCGGCGGAAAAAAAGAGGAAGGAAAAGAATCAAATCAAATTTATTGGGACTGGTCTCCCATAACTCCGAGCAAAGCCCAACGAAGCGGGTTTGCGAGGAAAAGGAAGAATAATGCCGTCGGTCGATGCCGTGCCGCTTGCGGCGCGGTATGACCTTACGGTGTTATTCTGACGTCAATCTCCTTCTATCATGCGGTAGCCTACGCCGACCTCGGTGAAGATGTAATGCGGCTCGGCGGGGTTCTTCTCGATCTTGCGGCGGATGTTTGCCATGTTGACGCGCAGGATCTGGTTGCTGCCCTTGCTCTGCGGCCCCCACAGCTCCTTCATAATGAAGTCATAGGTGAGCACCTTGCCCGCGCACTTGCCCAGCAGCGCGACGATCCTGTACTCATTCTGCGTGAGATGGCAGTTCTCGCCCGCGATGAGCACCTGATGCTTGTCGTAATCTATGGTCAGGTCGCCCGCGACGAACTTGCCGGTGTTGACGAGAGCCTCGTTTGAAAGCCCGGAGCGGGTATGGCGTATCGCGACGCGCACTCTGGCGAGAAGCTCCGCCGCGCTGAAAGGCTTGGTGACATAGTCGTCCGCGCCCATGTCGAGCGCCTGTACCTTATCGCGCTCATAGCTGCGCGCGGAGACGACGATGATGGGCAGGCTCGTCCAGGAGCGCACGGCCTTTATTATCTCCATGCCGTCCATATCCGGCAGGCCGAGGTCGAGCACCACGAGATCCGGACAGTGCGAGCTTATCATCGAGAAAGCCTCGTTCCCGGTGCTGGCTGTTATGACGTCGTAGCCGTTTGCGGTGAGTATAGCCTTGATAAGGCCGGAGATGCTTTTTTCGTCCTCTACGACAAGGACCCTATCCTTGATTGTCATAGCTTGTGCCTCCTAACGGTAAAGTAAAGGTAAACATCGCGCCGCCCTCCGGGAGATTTTCGGCGTATATATCTCCCCCGTGAGCCGCAACTATGGTCTTGCATACGCTCAGGCCGATGCCCATGCTGCGCGTGGTATCGGCGGATTTGTTGCCGGAGAGCTGGAGACTGCCGTCAAAGAGATGGGGCAGAGTCTCAGCATCTATGCCGCGCCCGTTGTCGGCGACGCTGACGATCGCCTTGCCGTCCTCCTCGCGCGCGTTGATCTTTATCTGGCTGACGTTCCCGCCGTGGACTACGGCGTTATCCATGAGGTTTATAAGCACCTGCTCGATGAGCATCGCGTCCATCGGCAGAAAGATCATCGTCTCCGGAACGGAGACGGAGACGGGGACGTCGTCATGGCGCTTTTTGAAAGCCATGACCGCTTCGCTCAGGACTTCTTCAAGGATCTCATCGTTCTTCGTGATGCCGCCCATATCTGCGCCGTTCATGCGCGTTATGGACAGGAGGTTCTCAACCATGCGGCAGAGCCATTCGGCGTCCTTCTTGGCGTCAAGCAGCAGCTCATTTTTCTGCTGCTTGGTCAGAACCTCGTCACCCTCAAGCACTGTGGATATCGAACCGCTTATCGCCGTCAGCGGTGTGCGCAGGTCGTGCGATATCGCACGCAGGAGGTTTGCCCGCATCTTCTCTCGCTCCGACTCCATGTGCAGCTTTTCCTGCGCCTTGAGGCGGGCGGTGAGCGTCGAGGTGGCAAAGCCCACAGCGAGCATCGTCATAAACGTGAGCGGGTAGCCGTAGATAGTGAAGTCCAGCTTCAGGTACGGGAAGGTAAAGGCAAAGTTGACGAACACGACGCTGACGAAAGCCGCGAGGAAGCCGTAAAAATAACCGTCGGTCGACAGGGAGATGATAAGCACGGCCAGCACGAATATCAGCGGGACATGCACATCCGAGGTCGTCGTGCGCATGAGCATGGCGCATACCGCGGATGCGACGCCCAGCGTCGAGAAGAATATCAGCCAGCCCTTGAGGCTTGTTTTTATGTATTCCCTGCACAGAGATCTGACTTTTGAAAAGAATGTGCCGGCTTTTTTCATTTCTTCATTTTCCATATTATTTCTTTGTCTCCATTATAACATGTTCGCCCGTTAAGACGGTGCAAAGAAATTAACGAGAGGGGAAATCCTTCTCGTTAATTTCGAACTGCAAATTTGCTTATCTGTAGTTGTTATCGTCGTCGAAGAAATCGCTCATGTCGATGTTCGCATCGAAGCGTTCATCGGGATCGATGGTCGTGTAGCCGCGGGCGCTGTTTTCCTCCCGCTCCTGACGCGCTCGCCTGCGCTGCTCAGCGCGGCGGCGCTCCTCAAGGTGCTTTCTGCGCAGCTTCCTGTAGCGCGCAACGAGCACCGTGTATATTACTGCAAAGGCAATGACGATTATCAGCAGCGCGATGACCCAGCCCTTGCTGAATATCTCGCCCAAGCGCTGGCTGATGTAGGCGCTTCTCGAAAGCTCGACATCCGCACCGGTTATCAGCTTGACCGTGCCGTAGCTCTCACCGCCGGCGGACAGGCGTATCTCGCCGAGCACCGTGCCCGCGGGCAGCGGGGCGACAAGGCGCTGGTCGTATATCGTGACCTCGCGCTCTATCGCATCGTTGGAGACCTCATTCGGCATAAGCACGTTCAGGTTGCCCGCAGGATAGAGCATGACCGTTCCGTCGCCCTCGGCCATTTCGACGTTCACCTTTGTGATAGGCTCGGTGGAACTGAGGATGCTGCGGTAGGAGAAGTTATCGAAAGCCCAGTCATACAGTGTACGGCTGTCGACGAAGTTGTAGCATTCTTCTATGTCCGCATTGAGCGGGCCGTCGCAGCCCATCGCAACGGCGAGTATACGCACGCCGTTGCGCTCGGCGCTGGAGACGAGGCAGTAGCCCGCGGCGCGGGTGTAGCCGGTCTTGCCGCCCTTGGCGCCGTCATAGAGATAGCGGCCGTTGTAGGAATAGATGGAGGTTATGTTTATAAGGGCGTTAGAGTTGCCGATAGGCTTGCCCTCGTTTATCGCGGTGTTCTCCGGCTGATAGCTCGTGCTGTCGATGATCTCGCTGAAGAGCGGGTGATCGAGCGCTGCGCGGAAAATAAGCGACTGGTCGTAGGCGGAGCTGTAGTGCCCCTCGGCGGGGAGGCCGTTGGTGTTCACAAAGTGCGTGTTCGTGCAGCCAAGGTCAGTCGCCTTCTGGTTCATCTGCTCAACAAAGCCGCTGATGCTGCCGCCAAGATAGCGGCCGATGATGTTGCAGGCCTCGTTTGCCGACTGAAGCAGCGCACAGTAGAGCAGGTCACGCATGGAAAGCTCCATGCCCGGCAGCAGGCCGGAGGTGCTGCTGTCGTCGCTCATGCCGTCGCGGCAGTCGTTCTGTGCGGTGACCATGGTCGTCAGCTCACAGCGGCCGGAGTCGAGCGCTTCGAGTGCGAGCAGCGCCGTCATGACCTTCGTAAGGCTGGCGGGGGCGCGCTGCTCGTTCTCGTTATAGCCGTAGAGCATTTTGCCGCTGTCGAGGTCGATCACGACGGCGGCCTTGCCGTTGAGCTGCGGCGCTTCCATGGCCCATGCCGACGGCGCCAAGGCTGTCATCATAACGCACATGAGAAGAAGGAGCGGAAAAATTTTTATTTTTTTCATTTTGTTCTCCCGTTTTTTCAGGAATATGTTATAGTAATATAAATAGGGTGTTACGCCGATAGGCAAAGCCCGTAAAGTGTATTATATCTAATTATTCCTGCCCCGTCAAGCGAATGGGCGGATGGCAAAAAACGGAGAGCTTAATGAAAATTCTTGTAGTTGATGATGAAAAGCTGCTTGTCAAGGGCATCAAGTTCAATCTTGAGAACGAGGGCTACACGGTCGATTCCTGCTATGACGGCGAGACCGCCGTCACGATGGCGCGCGAGGGGAACTATGACCTCATAATCCTCGACCTGATGATGCCGAAGAAAGACGGGCTCGAAGCCTGTCAGGAAATCCGCAGCTTCTCCACCGTGCCGATAATCATGCTCACCGCGCGCAGCGAGGACGCAGACCTGCTCATGGGCTTTGAGTCCGGCGCGGATGATTATGTCACAAAGCCCTTCAACATCCTTGCCCTCAAGGCGCGCATCCGGGCGCTCCTGAGGAGAGCGTCGATAGCCGCCGCGCCCGCCGCTGCCGAGGAAAAGAGCGGCACGATAAGCCGCGGGCACATCACCGTGGACGAGGCCAAGCGCTGCGCGATGAAGAGCGGCGAGGAGGTCGAGCTTACGATGAAGGAGTTCGACCTGATCCTGTTTCTGATGAAGAACCCCGGCAAGGTGTACAGCCGCGAGGCGCTGCTCGACCTCGTTTGGGGCTATGACTACCAGGGCGATACGCGCACGGTCGACGTGCATATCCGCCGCCTGCGCGAGAAGCTTGAGCTCAATCCCGCCCAGCCGGAATACATCATCACCAAGTGGGGAGTGGGGTATTACTTTGCAGATTAAACGCTGGACCTTCAGATCCGGCAGCATCCGCTTTCAGTTTTTCTCTTTTCTGGCGATGCTGCTGCTGATCCTGCTCCTGCTGCTGAATGTCTATCCGCTCATCTCCGCGCGCGACGCCGTGTTTCAGGAGAAGGAAAAGGCCATGGAGAGCCAGGCCGCAACGCTCGCTTCCGCTCTTGCGAGCCTTGACAATCCCGATCAGGAGAGCATTGCCGAGGTGCTGCGCTTTCTCGACATTCAGGGCTATGACAGGATAATAGTCGCCGGGAAAACCGGGGACATAGTATACGATACGCAGACGCACGCAAGGCCGCAGACCGCCGCGGGCGATCTGCTCTCCGCTCTCGGCAGCAAGACGGTGTTTCGCTCTTCACAGGAGGATGAAGCTTTCTCCAGCAGCTATGCCATCCCCATCAGCAGTCAGAGCACCGTCACGGGGGCGGTGTACCTGCATGAGACGGACGCCGAGCGCGGCCGCATCATAAACGACCTCCAGGTGCAGATACGCACAGTCTCCCTCATAATCGCCCTCGCAGCGCTCGTGATGGCCGTGGTATATTCCTCGGTCGTCCTCCAGAGACTGAACGACCTTGCCAATTCCATGCGCATCGTCGCCGGCGGGGACTATAAGCACCGGCTCGCGATATCCGGCACGGACGAGCTCAGCGAGCTCGGGCGCGAGTTCAACACGCTTACCGAGCGCCTTTACGATACCGAGCACCAGCGCCGCCGCTTCGTCTCCGACGCGTCGCACGAGCTCAAGACGCCGCTTGCGTCGATACGCCTGCTATCCGACAGCATCGTGCAGAACGAGAACATGGACGCCGAGACCGTGCGCGAGTTCGTCACCGACATCGGCAACGAGGCCGAACGCCTCCAGCGCACGACCGAGAAGCTGCTTGACCTCTCGCGTCTCGACGACGATATCCAGGTCGTCCCGGAGCCGGTCGATGTAAAGCAGGTGGCAGTCGACGCGATGGTGCTGCTGCGCCCGCTGGCAAAGGAGCATGACGTGAAGCTGCGCTGCGAGCTTGAGGACGGCTGCGTCGTCATGGCGACGGTGGACGATATGTTCCACATCATCTTTAACCTCGTCGAAAACGCGATAAAATATAACGTCCCGAACGGCAGCGTCACGCTGATCCTGAAGGGCACGGTCGACAGCGTCCAGTTCACCGTTGCGGATACCGGCATCGGCATCCCTGAGGAGGAGACGTACAACATCTTCTCCCGCTTCTACCGGGTCGATAAGGCACGCTCGCGCGAAGCCGGCGGCAGCGGGCTCGGGCTGAGCATCGTGCATGACGCTGTCAAGGCGCACGGCGGCTCTATTGCCGTCGGGCAGAATAAGCCGCAGGGCTCACGCTTCATCGTGACTTTCCCGCGGCCCACATCGGAGGAGACAGGCATATGAATAACGTGAAGAGAATACAGCAGGAGCTGCGCCGCCGCGGGCTTGACGGCATGCTCGTCACCGACGAGAAGAACCAGCGCTGCGCTTCGGGCTTCCCGATAACGGACGGCGCGGTCGTCGTGGGCTTGGAAAAGTCATGGCTCATAACGGACTCGCGCTATATCGAGGCCGCCGAAGCCGCTGTTGACGGCAGTCTCACCGAGGTCGTCCTCTATGACCGGGAACACCCGCTTACGGGTATAATCCGCAGTGTATGCGCCGGTATGGTGCGCCTTGCCGCCGAGGATAAGAAGCTCAGCCACGCGGGCTATCTCGGCTATGAAAAGGCTCTCGGCCGCGAGCTGCTCCCGGCGGGCGACCTGTTCGAGACGCTGCGCGCGTCAAAGACTGAGGACGAGATCGCCTGCATGATCGAGGCGCAGCGCATAAGCGAAAAGGCACTGGAGACGGTGCTGCACATAATCAAGCCCGGCGTGACCGAAAGGCAGGTCGCCGCGGAGCTTGTCTATAATATGCTCAAAAACGGCTCCGAGGGCAATTCCTTTGACCCCATCGTCATCACCGGCAGCAAGACGAGCCTGCCGCACGGCGTGCCCGGGGACAAGGTGATACAGTCCGGGGACTTTGTCACTATGGACTTCGGCAGCATAAAGCACGGCTACTGCTCCGACATGACGCGCACTGTCGCCGTCGGGAGCGCGAGCGAGGAGATGCGCAATGTCTATGACACAGTCCTGCGCGCGCAGCTCGCGGGCATCGCAGCGGCGAAAGCGGGAGTGCCCGGCAGGGAAATAGACGCCGCGGCGCGTAAGGTCATTTCGGACGCGGGCTATGGAAAATATTTCGGACATGGATTCGGCCACAGCCTCGGCCTTGATATCCACGAATGGCCGAACGCAAACCCCTCCGGCGAAGCTCCGATGCCCGCGGGCGCGGTGTGCTCGGCGGAGCCGGGGATATATATTCCCGGCCGCTTCGGTGTGCGCATCGAGGACGTCATGGTCATCCGCGAGGGCGGCGCCGAGATCATCACCAAGGCTCCCAAGGAGCTGGTGGTGCTGTGAGAGGCACAGAAAATTTGCCCAACATCAAATAATGCTTGCAAAATTCGCGGAGATACTGTAAAATATCAAAGATAAATAATAAATTTTATTTTGGGAGGTTCCCATATATGGCAACTATTACCGCAGGCGATTTCAGAAACGGCGTTACCTTTGAGTATGATAACGATGTATGCCAGGTCATTGAGTTCCAGCACGTCAAGCCCGGCAAAGGCGCTGCCTTTGTCCGCACCAAGTACAAGAAGATCATGACCGGCGCTATCCGTGAAGAATCCTTCAACCCCACCGCAAAGTTCGAGGCCGCAACTGTCGACCGCATGACCATGGAGTACAGCTACAATGACGGCAACCTGTACTACTTCATGAACCCCGAGACCTATGAGCTCGAGCCCGTCGACGCAAGCGTCCTGAGCGACAACTTCAAGTTCGTCAAAGAGAACATGGAATGCACCATCTACTCCTACAAGGGCAAGGTCTTCAATGTTGAGCCTCCCTTCTTCGTGGAGCTTGAGGTCACCGAGACCGATCCGGGCTTTGCAGGCAACACCGCGACCAACGCGACCAAGCCCGCTACCGTCGAGACCGGTGCAGAGATCAAGGTTCCTCTGTTCATCGAGCCGGGCGAGAAGATCAAGATCGACACCCGCACGGGCGAGTATCTGTCCAGAGCGTAATTCAAGTCTATAAGCGGGGGAAGATCAGCAGTCTTTCCCCGTATTTTTTCTAAGGAGGTTTTCAAAATGACAGTAGTGGAAAAGGCGGCATATCTGAAGGGTCTGACCGAGGGTCTGGGCATCGCTCCGGATTCCAAGGAAGGCAAGCTGTGGAACGCGCTCAATGAGCTTCTCTCCGACATGGCGCATGAAATAGAAGACCTTCATGCATGCTATGACGAGCATGACGAGGCTCTCGACGAGGTCTGCGACGAGCTGAACTATCTCGAAGAGCTCACCTGCGATCTCGACTTTCCAGAGGACGGCGATGATTATGATGACGAGGACGAAGACGTCAGCTGCTGCGGTTGCGGCCGCTGCTACAGCGATGACGAGGACGAAGACGACGACGGTGAGCCTGAGTATGACGGCGTGATATATGACGCTACCTGCCCAGTCTGCGGCGAGGAGATCAGCTTCGATGAGGACACTCTCGCCGAAGGCTCCATCGAGTGCCCCAACTGCGGCGAAAAGCTGGAGTTTGACCTCGGCGACGACGATAAGGACGAAGATAAAGAATAATTCCTCGCCCCTGCATCGGCAATATTAAGGTTATATGAAAAAGGCTGTGTCCATACGGACGCAGCCTTTTTATATGATTTGCTTTTTTACTTCGCGTAGTCGACAGCCTTGGTCTCGCGGAGGACGTGGACCTTGATCTGACCGGGATAAGTGAGCTCATCCTCGATCTTCTTGGCGATATCCCTTGCGAGCAGGACCATCTGATCCTCACTGACCTCTTCGGGCTTGACCATGATGCGTATCTCGCGGCCGGCCTGAATGGCATAGGAGCTTGCGATGCCGGGGAAGCTCTTGGAGACTTCCTCAAGCTTTTCAAGACGCTTGACGTAGTTCTCTATATTCTCGCGGCGCGCACCGGGGCGGGAAGCGGAGATAGCGTCCGCCGCCTGAACGAGGCAGGCTTCAACACTGTGCGCCTCAACATCGCCGTGGTGGGCTTCGATGGCGTGGATAACGGCTTCGGATTCCTTGTACTTTCTTGCGATGTCGACGCCGATGGTGACATGGCTGCCCTCGACCTCATGGTCGATGGACTTGCCGATATCGTGCAGCAGACCCGCGCGCTTTGCGACGTTCACATCGACGCCCAGCTCCGCAGCCATAAGGCCGGCGAGGTGGGAGACCTCGATGGAGTGGTTGAGCACGTTCTGGCCGTAGCTGGTGCGGTACTTCATGCGGCCGAGCAGCTTGATGATCTCGGGGTGCAGGCCGTGGATATTCGTCTCGAACGCGGCGCGCTCGCCCTCGGCCTTGATAGTCGCGTTGACTTCTTTCTGAGCCTTGGCGACCATTTCCTCGATACGAGCCGGGTGGATGCGGCCGTCCTGAATGAGCTTTTCGAGCGCCAGACGCGCGATCTCGCGGCGAACGGGATCAAAGCTCGAAACGGTGATCGCCTCGGGGGTATCGTCAATGATGAGGTCACAGCCGGTCAGCGTTTCGATGCTGCGGATGTTGCGGCCCTCGCGGCCGATTATGCGGCCTTTCATATCGTCGTTGGGGAGGGGTACGACGGAGACGGTGATCTCGCTTGCATGATCCGCGGCACAGCGCTGGATGGCCGTGGCAATGATCTCTCTTGCGCGCTCGTCGGCCTCGTCCTTATACTGCGCCTCGACCTCCTTGACCTTGACGGCCATCTCATGGGTGACCTCGTCGCGGATGCTGGCGATCAGATAATTTTTGGCCTCTTCGACGGTGAAGCCGGAGATCTTCTCGAGCATTTCGAGCTGGCTCTTCTTCACCAGAGCGACTTCCTGCTGCTGTGCTTCCACAGCGGCGATCTTGCTGCTGAGAACGTCGTTCTTCTTCTCGACGGCGTCCAGCTTTCTGTCAAGATTTTCTTCCTTCTGCTGGTAGCGGCGCTCCTGCTTGGTCAGCTCGGCGCGGCGCTCCTTGACCTCCCGCTCGTATTCCGAGCGGCTTTTGTGTATTTCTTCCTTTGCCTCAAGGAGAGCTTCTCTCTTCTTGCTCTCCGCACTTTTTATAGATTCGTTAATTATGCGCTTGGCTTCTTCTTCAGCACTGGATATTTCGCGTTCGGCCACCTTTTTGCGGTAGCCGAAGCCTATAAAGAATCCCGCTATCAAAGCCGCAGCGGCTATCAAGATCCATAGAATTACCGGCATAGTAAGTAAACACACCTCCATTCTTTAAGAATTTTGCGGTGGGTTTAGCTGCTGGATATTTTGTTATTACCATAAGCTGACAGGCCTCTATGTGACTCTGTCAATGGTATCGCGCACGGAGCAGCGCCCGCACACATATGCAAGACGGGGCATAAAACGCGCCCGTCGAATCGAACAAAAATATTTATCGGAGACCTCCCCATGGTCCCCTAAAATATCATTCGTGTTATTCTACCACTGAATCGGTGTTATGTCAATTCAAATGCTTAAATAATTTTAATAGAAAGTTAATAAACAGTTCCGCCCGCGGATCGTGACCCGCGGGCGGAGCTGTTGGTTTCACTGCTTATTTGTTATTATTCAGCCTTGTTTTTACTTGAAGCGATGTCCTTTTTGGCTTCCCTGCGTGCCTTTGCCTTGGCGCTCAGCTTCCTGAAAAGCGGGCGCAGCGCAAAGAACAGCACCGCGAGGATAACGAGCGTCGGCAGAGCGGAGACGAGGAACACCAGCAAGTTCTTGAAGAAGCGCCCCGCGCCTTTAAGCGAATCCGTGAACGCGTTCAGCAGCCGCTGGCCGTAGCTTATGGTGACGGCCTGCTGCTCGGTGTACTCGCCGACCTCCTGGACGTTCAGGGAGATAGTGCTGTAATTCACCTGTCTGTCCCAATTGTTGAGGCTCGACTGGAGAGAGTCTATCTTATACTGAAGCTCCGTCAGCTTCTCCTCTATGGTTATCGTGTCCTCCACGGTCTGCGCCTTTTCCATCATTTCGAGCAGGCGGGTCTCCTGAGTCTTGTACGCGGTGAGCCGTGACTGCACGTCATAATACTGTGCGCTGACGTTCTCGGTGTAGGTATAGCTGTAAGGGACGTTGCCGAGCGTGGAGAGACTGCCCATGACAGTCTGGAACTTGTCGCTCGGAATGCGGATGGTGTAATCTGCACTGCGGTTATAGCTGCTGCCGCGGGAGATGCTGTAATAGTTCGCGCCGTTTATGCTGCTTGACTGCACCCAGCCGCCGTATTCCTTGATGAGCGCGGAGAGCTCTTCGAGGGTCTTGTCAAAGTCCGTTGTCTCAACGGTCGCGTCGGCGGAGTAGATGATCTTCTCCGGGTTCTCGTCGGGCACATCGCCGCCCTCAGTGCCGGAGTCATATTCGCCGTATTCACCGGCAGACGCAGTGCTGTCCATCGCGGCAAATCCGGAGGCGCGCGACGCATTGGGAGGCGGTTCCATGGGCGCAGAATCGTATGCCGCCGACTCGGTGGAGCTGGCCATTTTGCTGGAGCTGCCGCAGGCGCAGAGGGACAGGGTCATGAGCAATGCAAGCAGCAGGGCTATCCGTTTTTTCATTTTGTCGACTTCCTTTCGTTTTACAATTATTACAAGTTTGTCCTCATCTACAAAGACGCGGATTTCCGAATAAAGTTCCCATTACTGTATGTTTACAGTCAAATTCTTTTTTGATATAATCCGAGTAGAATCTTAACGGAAAATAAACACATAAGAAACGGAGGGACAAATATGCAGCTTACCGCGTCAAATGTCCGGCTCGTCGCGATCGTGCTGACAGCGCTGTGCGCAGTGTCCGGGGGTATCTATCTTGTATTCTGCAAGCGGAAGGACTACCGCAGAGCCTTCGCCTACAAGGGTACGGCAGGGCTGTGCTTCGTCGTGCTCGGGCTGCTGGGCACCGACGCGAACATAAGGAGCATGCTCGGCACCGGCGGTGCCGCCCCAGCGGGGGCGTGGCTTGTTGCGGCAGGACTCATCTTCGGTCTGCTCGGCGATCAGCTGCTTGCGCTGCGCTTTATATGCGTGAATAAGAAGACGCAGTTCTTCGCCGCGGGGGCTGCAAGCTTTGCCGTCGGCCATGTGCTGTATATCATCGCGCTGTCGCACCGCGCGCCCGGCATACTGCTGGGCGGCCTTGCCATTGGCTTCGTCGCGCTCGCGCTCTCGGGCGTTTATAACTACCGCAAGGACACGAACGCCGGGAACATGCAGGTACCGGGCATGATATACATGGCGGTCGTCGCCTTCATGGGAGCGCTTGCCGTCTCCGTCGCGATACACGCGCCGGGAGTGTCGACGCTGCTGTTTGCCGTCGGCGGGGTGCTATTCATCATCAGCGACAATATCCTCTGCGCCTACAGCTTCGGCAGCGAGCGCCGCTTCGGCGCGAACATCGGCATTCACGCGACCTACTACGCCGCGCAGCTGCTCATCGCGTGGAGCATATTTTTCATGTGAATATCTGCGGTGGGAGCGCACAGAGCTGATAATGAAAAGCCTTACGAGGGCGCGGCTCCGGATTATCGAGGGGACGCATCTCATCCTGAGCAGAACCCGGCGTGGCATATATTGTCACACCGGGTTTTGTTTTTGCCTTTTACGCCTTGGGCGTCTCTCCCTTTTTTGGCAGCTCGTGCTTCTTTCCGTCGGGCGTGACGATATAGGTGTTCTCCAGCAGCTCTATCGTGCCGCGGCGCCAGTCCTCGATATACTCCTTGCGCAGCGCGGCGCGCTCCTCCTGCTCATTTGCGGTCAGCTCCCGCTCCTTTGCAAAATGCGCAAGCTCGTTTATGCGGTCAAGCTTTTCCTGTGTCATGCTTTGCCCTCCTCGTCTATTGTCCCAAGCTCGTCGAGCGTCAGCTCAAAGGCCGGGATGAATTTATCCAAGAAATATTTTACCTCCGGTAAGGGGCTCGCGTCGAGTATGGCGCGGGTCTGCTTCTCGGCGGAAATGAACTCGTTATTGCCGGCCTTGCGCTCTTCGATGCACTTGATGTACGCCGAGAGCTTATCGGCGGCCTTGACGATATCGTGCAGTTCCTCGGCATCCCTGCCGTAGAGCAGGGATTCATAAGTCCCGCGCAGCTCCTCGGGCAGCGTCGCTAGAAGCTTATCGCAGGCAAGCTTTTCCACCTGCTTATAGGCATTCTGGATCTGCGCGCTGTGGTATTTTATCGGCGTGGGCAGGTCGCCGGTGAGGATCTCTGAGCTGTCATGGAACAGCGCGACGGATGCGCACCTGTCCGGATCGCAGGGGACGCCGTAAATGTCGCGCCGGATGACCGCGAGCGCGTGCGCGATCACGGCGACCATGTGGCTGTGCTCCTGTATGTTCTCGGGCAGCGCGTTACGCATCAGGCTCCAGCGGCCGATGTAGCGCATACGCGAAATGTAGGCAAAAAAATTGTGACTCATAAGTTCTTTTCTTCTCCGTATTGCTTATTTCGGGTTCAATTATTCTATCACGGCGGGAGAATTATTTCAATAAGAAGGACTTTTTTGTAAATTTCATTTATATAAGTATTGCAAAAGGCGAAGAGCAGTGTTAAAATTTCATTTTGTGTTGAAAATAGTACAAAGAAATTTTGACCGCAGCTATGCGGACGCAGCAAGGGAGCACTGATAGATATGGATAAGCTTAGAAACGTCGCCATTATTGCACACGTTGACCACGGCAAGACCACTCTTGTCGATGAAATGCTCAAGCAGTCCGGCGTTTACCGCGAGAACCAGGAAGTCGTTGAGCGCGTCATGGACTCGAACGATCTTGAGCGTGAGCGCGGCATCACCATCATGGCAAAAAACACCGCCGTGTGGTACGGCGACACAAAGATAAACATAGTCGACACCCCGGGTCACGCCGACTTCGGCGGCGAGGTGGAGCGTATACTCAAGATGGTCAACGGCGTTATCCTGCTGGTCGACGCCGCAGAAGGCCCGATGCCGCAGACGCGCTTCGTGCTCAGCCGCGCGCTGGAGCTCGGCCACCGCGTTATCGTCGTCGTCAATAAGATCGACCGCCCCGACCAGCGTATCCACGAGGTCATAGACGAGGTGCTCGAACTGCTCATCGACCTCAACGCGACCGACGAGCAGCTTGATTCCCCGATGCTCTTCTGCTCCGGCCGGCAGGGCACTGCGAGCTACTCCCCCGACGTTCCCGGCACCGACCTCAAGCCCCTGTTCGACACGATCCTTGACTATATCCCCGCGCCGAGCATGGACCTTGACAAGCCTTTCCAGATGCTCGTCAGCAGTATCGACTATAACGAGTACGTCGGCCGTATCGCCATCGGGCGCATCGAGCGCGGCGTGATAAAGCAGAACCAGGAGATTGAGGTCTGCAACTACCACAATCAGGACGAGCCTCCCATGAAGGCCAAGGCCGTGTCTCTCTACCAGTTCGACGGGCTCAACAGAGTCCCAGTGACCGAAGCGGGCGCAGGCAACATCATCGCGATGAGCGGCATAGGCGATGTCACCATCGGTGACACTGTCTGCGCAAGAGGCTTTGCCGAGCCGATAGAGTTCGTGAAGATCGGCGCGCCGACGCTGGAAATGACCTTCTCCGTAAACGACAGCCCCTTTGCCGGGACTGAGGGCAAGTTTGTCACCTCCCGCCAGATCCGCGACCGTCTTTTCCGCGAGACGCTTAAGGACGTTTCCCTCCGCGTCTCCGAGATCGGCAGCAGCACCGACAGCTTTAACGTTGCAGGCCGCGGCGAAATGAGCCTGTCCATCCTCATCGAGACGATGCGCCGCGAGGGCTATGAGTTCCAGGTGTCTCCCCCGCGTGTGCTGTATCAGGAGATCGACGGGCAGAAGTGCGAGCCTATCGAGCGCGTCGTCGTCGACGTGCCGCAGGACTGCATGGGCTCCGTTATGGAGAAGCTCGGCGCGCGCAAGGGCGAGTTCCTTGAAATGACCCCCGCCGGCGACCGCATGAAGATGGAATTTCTCGTTCCGTCCCGCGGCCTGTTCGGCTACCGCAACGAGTTCCTTACCGACACCAAGGGCGAGGGCATCCTTGCCTCCGTGTTCGAGAAGTACGCGCCCTACAAGGGCGACATCGCCCGCCGCAGCACTGGCTCCCTCATCGCGTGGGAGACTGGCGAGGCCGTTGCATACGGTATCTGGAACGCGCAGGAGCGCGGCGCGATGTTCATCACGCCGGGCACGAAGGTCTATGCCGGTATGGTCATCGGCGTCACGCAGAAGAGCGACGATGTGCCCGTCAACGTCTGCCGCACGAAGCACCTGACGAACACCCGTGCTTCCGGCTCAGATGAGGCGCTGCGCCTTGTCCCGCCGAGACAGCTCAGCCTTGAGCAGTGCCTCGAGTTCCTCGCCGATGACGAGCTGCTTGAAGTCACGCCGAAGAACCTCCGCCTGCGCAAGAGCATCCTCGACCACAGCCTGAGAATGAAGAACGTCATGCGCAATAGATGATAAGCGGAAAAATGCTCGCACCGCAATCGCAGTGCGAGCTGTTTTTATAGGCTCTATATCAGTCCTGAGGCTTGATGCTGCTGTTGAGTATCTCGCCGGTGACGGCGTCGATAATATAATCATACTCGTTTTGATGAGTGTCAAACTCAACCTCATACCACGCAGAGTGACGGGTCTTTTCAAATTCAACGTCGTCAGAGTAAATCATGGTGACGGTGGTACCGGCGTCGTCAAGCGCAATGTTCAGCGCTGCTTCCGCACCGATATAAGTGTCGTTGTGGCGATAGATGAAATATCCGCCGATTGCAGCGCCGATGATGACGAGTACGAGTACCGCGATAAGAATATTCTTGAGAGTCTTGTTCATTTTTCCTTCTCCTTTTTCCTGACTCATTTCAGCTTGGCTAAAGTATATCCTGAGCTTTTAAGAAATCTATTAGAAATTCTAAGAAACTTGTAGCCTCGAAAAGAATATGAAAATACGCCCGGTTTTCCCGTTATTTACCGGCGTAGGAGTAATCCCCGTGGACGCCGCCGGTCTTCTCCAGCAGGCGAATGTCGGAGATGAGGATATCTTTTTGCACGGCCTTGCACATATCGTAGACTGTGAGTGCGGCGGCGCTGACGGCCGTCAGTGCTTCCATCTCAACGCCTGTATGCCCGGCGCAGGAGGCCGACGCGGTTATCTCTACGGAAAGGCGCGCCTCGTCCAGTGTGAGTGAAATGTCTATACCGTCTATGAGGACGGGGTGGCACATCGGGATGATGTCCGGAGTGTGCTTTGCGGCCATTATGCCCGCGACCTGCGCCACGGCCAGAACATCGCCCTTTTTCATGCCGCCGTTTTTGATGAGCGTGAAGGTATTCTCATTGACCGTCACGCGCCCCGCAGCGACGGCGGTGCGCACAGTCGCCGGTTTATCACCGACGTCGACCATCTTTGCTCTGCCCTGATCGTTGAAGTGTGTGAAATCCTGCACGGGGCTTACCTCCTCATCTGCTGTTTCTAAGGCTCTCCATCACCTGCGGTGCGGAGTCCATAAGTGCGTCCATATGCTCCTCCGGGTCAGCGGCAATAAGCGTCTTTCCGCGTATGACGGCAGACGCGATGCCTGGAGTCGGCTTATCCGAAACGGCGAGCATCGCTTCCTGCGCGGCACTGCCCGCGCCGCCGGTCACAAGGATGAGGTCGAGCTGGCGCTGATCGCACAGGCGCATGAGCTGCTGCTTTAGGACGCGCACATCGTCAGGGATCGCAGGCTCTTCAACGACCGTGTACCCCACATCGCGCAGGCGCTTGGATATCGTCTCCCCGCTCCCGCTCTCGCCGAGCGTGATGACCGCGGCCTGCCATGGGAAGTGTCCCTCGCGCGGAACGATAGTCATTTCGTCCCCGACGGAGATCGTACCCGGTTCGAGAACGCGGGCGAAAACGCCTTCGCGCGGCATGATGCAGTCGCCCATTTTCTTATATATCTCGCAGTGGCTGTGGCACTCCTTGCCTATCTGCGTCATTTCCAAGAGCACATCATTGCAGCGCAGGAGCGTCCCGACCGGGAGCGCGCGGAAGTCGAAGCCCTCCACGACGAGGTTTTCACCGAACGCGCCGGGGATGACGTTTGCCCCGCGCTTATTGAACGCCTCTATCTTGTCCGCGCTCAGCAGGCTTATCTGCCGGTGCCATTTCCCGGCGTGCGCGTCGCCGTCAATGCCCCATTCGGTGGAAAAGTGCGCGGTGCTGACGTCCTTTTTCTGTATTCCCTTGCGGTCGCTCGTGCAGACCGCTATCACCTTTCCCATGGTCTTATCCTCCTATCTGGCTCATCGCATGCTTTTCCGTGATGCTGGTGCTTGTATCAAAGCAGTGTGCGCGTGGCTTATTGTATATGGCCGCCCTCAGCGCTTCTGTCAGCTCCTCGTCCGTGCACCCGCCGCGGATGAGCGTGCGCAGGTCGGCGGAGTCGGCATAGCAGAGGCATGGCTTGAGCTGGCCGGTGCTCGTCAGGCGCACACGGTTGCACCCGGCGCAGAACTTGTGGCTCACCGCGTCGATGAAGCCTATTCTGCCGAGGAGCGCCGCGCTCTTATAATAATGCGCGGGGCCGTTGCCGCGCTTTTCCTCCGTCGGGGCAAGATCGGGCCAGCGCTCCTTCAGCACGGCGAAGATATCCTCCGGGGAAACGCGCTTCATCGCAGTGCCGAAGCCTATGGGCATGAGCTCTATAAAGCGCACATCCACGGAAAGCGTCTCCGCGATGGCGGCAAGCGCGGGAGCGTCAGCTTCCGTCTCTTCGAGCATCACGGCGTTTATCTTTGTGCGCAAACCTTTGGCGCAGCACACGTCGAGCACGCGCAGGAGCGTATCTGCCCCGTCGCCGGTGTACCCGGTTATGCGCCGGAAGCGCGCATTATCCGTTGTGTCAAGGCTGATGTTCACACCGTCAAGTCCCGCAGCGGTGAGCGCGTCGAGGTTCTTTTCCAACAGCAGGCCGTTCGTCGTCAGCGTGACCTGCTGTGTGCCGGGCTGGGTTTTCAGCGCGGCGATGAACTCCGCGCAGCCCGCGCGCACAAGCGGCTCCCCGCCCGTGACCTTGAACTTCGTTATCCCGAGTTCTGCGGCAGCGCGGCAGATGCGCAGTATCTCCTCATAGCGGAGGATGTCTGCGTGCTGCACGGCGTCTATCGGTTCGGGCATGCAGTAGCGGCAGCGCAGGTTGCAGCGGTCGGTCACGGATATGCGCAGATAATCTATTTTGCGTCCGTATTGATCTAACATCGTTTATATTCCCCTTTGTACCTGATGTATTTTAACACGTATCAGGCAAAAAAGCCACATCTGCCCGCAATATCGGCGAATATAATTTCATATGCTTGCGTCCCGCCGCCGATGCGTTTATAATAATTATAGTATAGCTGGTATATTTTTAATAGATTTCTTAATTCTTCGGTTTACAGTACGATCAGAATACGGGCGCTGTGCCGTCCGGCACTTGGAGGAACGGAATGAGGATACTTGTCGTAGAGGATGAAAAGCATCTCAACCGCATAATCAGCGAGGCTGTGGAGGACGAGGGCTACAGCGTCGACAGCTGCTTTAACGGGCAGGAGGCGCTTGAGTTTATGGAGTGCGCGAAGTACGATGTCATGATCCTGGACATCATGATGCCGAAGCTCAATGGGCTTGACCTTGTGCGCCGCCTGCGCCGCGACGGGGACACGACCCCTGTGCTTTTTCTCACCGCGCGCGACAGCGTCGCCGACCGCGTCGAGGGGCTTGAGAGCGGCGGGGATTATTATCTTGTCAAGCCCTTTGACTTCAAGGAGCTTATGGCCGTCGTGCGCGTCATGACGCGCAAATATACCGGCAACCGCTCGAACGTCTTTACCGTCGGCGACCTGAGCCTTGACACCTCCTCGCACAGAGTGACGCGCGCCGGGAAGAGCATCGACCTTACGAGCAAGGAGTTTTCCCTGCTTGAATATATGGTGCGCAACAAGGGCGTCGTCCTCTCGCGCGAGATGATAGAGAACAACCTCTGGAACTATGACTATGAGGGCGGGACGAACGTCGTCGACGTCTATGTCGGCTACCTTCGCAAAAAGATGGACACCGGCTTTGACAAGAAGCTTATCCAGACCGTCTGGGGCACCGGCTGGGTGCTGAAGGAGGATTGAGCCTATGTCCGTCAAGCTCAGAATGACGCTGTGGATCACGCTCATGGTGCTGCTGCTGGCGGCTATGGTGCTGGTATTCGTGTTCGTCATAAATGCAAACACTGTTACGGACGATCCTGCAGGCAGGCTCGTCAAAGTCGTGATGAAAAACGCCGACCGGCTCGAATTTGACCACGGGCGCTTCGAGTGGGACGACGTTGACGCGTACCGCCGCGGTGTGTACACTACCTTCTATGCCGAGGACGGGGAGCTGCTCTGCGGCGCGATACCAGACGGCTTCGATTCCGCCGCCGTGCCGTTTGAGGAAAACTTCGTGCGCAGCACTGAGATAAACGGCGAGGAGTATTATATCTATGATGTCTATGTCGACATGGACATCACATATGTCTGGGTGCGCGGCCTGATCTCCGCGGCCGACCGCTCCGGCCTTATGCACACCATACTCATCCTCACAGCGGCTTTGCTCCCGGCGATCCTTGTTCTCTCCACGGGCGGCGGCTGGCTCATCGCGAGCCTGTCCTTTAAGCCGCTTGAGAAGATCGTCAATGCCGCAAACGATATAAGCGACGGCGGCGACCTCACAAAGCGCCTGAATATCCGCCGCGGCCCGTCCGAGATGAAGCGTCTCGGCAGCAGCTTTGACAGGATGTTTGAGCGCTTGGAGAAGTCCTTTGAGACCGAGCGGCAGTTCGCTTCCGACGCTTCACATGAGCTGCGCACCCCGATAACCATCATCCTCGCCCAGTGCGACCGCTCCCGACGCAAGGACAAAACGCCCGATGATTATTCCGCCTCCATCGGCGTCATAGAAGAGCAGGCGAAGTATATGTCGGAGCTTGTGCAGCAGCTGCTTGGCCTCACCCGTATGCAGCACGGCACTGACCGCTATCCGATGCGCGAGAGCGATCTGAGCGAGTTCACGGAGTCCTGCTGCGATGAGTTCACGCCTGCTGACGGCCGGGGCATAGAGCTCAAAACAGACATCGCGCCCGGCGTCACTGCGCGCTTCAACGGTACGCTGATGTCCCGCGTCATACATAATCTTCTCCAGAACGCGTATAAATACGGCGTTGAGGGCGGGCACATATGGCTCACTCTGCGCCGCACGGAGCAGGGAGCTGTGCTCTCCGTCAAGGATGACGGCATAGGCATCGCGCCTGAGAACCTAGACATGGTCTGGCAGCGCTTCTGGCAGGCGGACACTTCCCGCGGCGACGAGGGCAGCAGCGGTCTTGGCTTGGCGATGGTGAAGGAGATCGCCCAGTTCCACGGGGGCGACGCCGTTGTCGAGAGCACCCCCGGCTCCGGCAGCACCTTCAGCGTTATCCTGCCGTGACCTATCATAAAACAGCAAAACAACATCGGAGAAAGCGGACGCTTTCTCCGATGTTGTTTTTTTTGCGAATGCAGCGTCTTTCAGGCGGCCATGCCCGCAAATATCAAAGATGCTGGTCGCGGTCGACCTTGTCATAGAAATGGTCGAGAATGGGCTGCATCGCGGAGGTGAGCTTCATGTCGAGATTGAAGAAATAGATCGCAAAGGTCACCGCGAAAAACGCGAGGCATATAAGCAGCAGCTTTTTAAGGAGCTTACAGAATTTGGACATTTTTATCTCCTTTCCTCTTACCACGATTCTTCGTCATGGAGGACTTCAAGGCTCGGGTCGACAGGCTCCTCACCCATGACCGTGCGCATATAGTTGTTGATCTGGTCGCGCACACCCTGACGGGAGATCACGCGCGGATCAAACAGATCGTGCGAGACCCAGACGAGGTGGATGCCGTATTCACGCGCGCGTTCCTCGAACATGCCGTGCATGCCGTCGAGAGCCTTGCAGCTCATATGTTCCCAGAGAACGACCATGTCGGCGTTGAACTCCTTGCAGTACTCCCACAGCTCGTCAAGCAGCACCTTGTAGCCGCCGTGAGTGCGGTTGCGCATTATCATGTTCTCGGTCAGCCATGCCATATCGTAGTACGCCTGCTCGCGGTTCTCCGGGGTGTCCTCGGTGACGAGCTCCTTCGTGGAGACCATAGAGAGCATATCCGTCAGCGGCACGATGCCCCAGCAGTTGAGCAGCCACACGAGGAAGTCCATATAGAAATGCGACTGGACGCCCCAGACGATGGCTCTGTGGCGGTACTCGTTGGCGGCCATCTTCTTTTTCTTATAGGCGCGCTCAGCAAGCCTGGTTATCTTGCGGTCGACGTCCTCAAAGGCCTTGACCTTGCCGCATATTGCCATGTAGTTGGTCTCGGTATAGAGTGCGAGGTTCGAGCCGAACACCTGCGGGTACTCGGTCTTGTTCATCTCAAGCCATTCGACGCGGCACTTGGTGGCGTAATTGACGCGCTTAGCGCATTCAAAGTATGCGTTCCAGTCCCACTTCTCGCCGGTGTGCTCCTCGATGAAAGCAATCGCGTTCTTTATCTCCTGCGCGGCATAGTCCTGCACGTCGTCCTCGCGGTGGCGCAGAGGTGCGGCAAGCTGGAACACGGGAATTCCGTCCTCAAGCTCAAGGCGCTTGGAGATAACGCCGTTGCCGAGAAGGGAACCGTCGCAGGTGGTGTTGCACTGGACGGCGCAGGCGCCGAGCACGGGGGCGTCGTCATCGATGGATACGCCGGCCTCAGCCTCGGGCATGGGGCAGACGTCGCCTGCAAGGCCGTATTCCTGCGCAACGTCGATATAATGCTCCGCCGCGTGCTGGTTCAGAAGCACGGAGACGTAGGTGGACGGAGTCTCGCGGCTGAGACCCTTCAGGGTCGGGAAGCCCATCATGACGGCGGTCATTTCGTTCTCGTCGACGAGGACGACCTTGTCGGAAAACGCCTTGTCGTTGCCGATGCGGCGGTCGCCGCGGAAGAGGCCGTCGAGCAGCTTTGCGACGTCCTCGATTATGAGGTCCTGCTCCAGATGGCAGATGCGCAGATGCTCGCCGCGCAGACCCTGCGTGTGGCGGTCGACCATCATGGGGACGGCGAGGTAGTTCGCCATCCAGCGGTAGCGGAACATGGCCTTGAAGTTTCTCGGCTTTGAGACCATCTTCGCCATAGTTATCCAGTTGTGGAGCCAGCGGGAGTAATCATAGAGCGTGTCGACTATGCCGCGCCACTCGCGGCGGTTCCTGACCTTGCCTTCGGTGTAGAATCTACCGAAATTCTCACAGCCAATTCTCTTGTTGCTCATCACTTGTCCCCTCCCTGGATCTTCTTTATCTCGATGCTCTCGACGAAGGCCTGTACGCGGGTGCGCATCTGGCCGGAGGACGAGATGTTATACGGGCGGTCGACCGACAGCACGGGGTAGCCGTAATCATCGTGCATGATGTGCGAACCCATCATGCGCTCGTAAGCCCACGGGTCGCAGAACTTTATCTGCTCATAGATAATACCGTCGGCGTCATACTCTTTTGCGAGCTTGTTGACATACTCGCGGCGTCCGGTCATCTTGGCGGTGTTCATGTAGCGCGGGCACTGGCCGCGGTACATATACCGGCGGCATATCTGCGTCAGCGCGTCCTCATCGTCCGTAAGCTCGATGGGATCGCGGCCGGGAAGAGAGCCGTAGCAGAAGCGGTCGGCGCAGACATAAGCGCCGGTATCCTCGACGAGCTTTATAAAGCCGCAGTCGTCAACCTCGGAGCCGACCACCAGCACACGGGCGCGGTAGTCTTTCTCGTCAGGCTCGCGGGTCTTGAGTTCTTCGAGCGTCTCTTCGAGCTTGTCAATGATCAGGTACTTCGGCGCGACATAGGTCGCAAGCGTGATGACGTGGAACTCATAGCCCGTGATGCGCGGCTTGTCGCCCTTGCGGAAATCGCCGATAGCACGGATGAGCTCGCAGACGCGGTTGTGCTCTGCGACGGCCTGACGTATCGCCTTATCGGAAACGTCAATGCCATAGTGCTCATGCAGGGGCTTGAGGATATGGTTTTTGCACTGGAGAGTGTAGAGGTTCAGGCCGTTGTCGTCGGCCTTCATGGGTATCTCCATATACTCAAAGAAGAACTTTTCCTTGTCCTTGCCCAGAGCCTTCAGCAGCTCCATGTTCTCGACGGCGCGGTTCATCATCGTGCAGCCGTCGGGAGTGATGAGGCAGTCGGCAAAGTTGTAGCCGCCCTCGATAGCGCGCTCAAGCAGGGCGCGGCTGTACTCGCAGAGGAAGCTGGTCATGTAATAGGTCGCCATTTCCATGGAACCGGTGCGCGGTGCGCGCAGACGCGTGGAAAACGCGCCCGGCAGGTTCAGCAGCGGCTCGGGTGTGTTCTCGCAGACGTATGCCACGCAGACCTTTCCCTCGCTCTGCGCCTGCAGGATAAGCTCATTCTGAGCTTCCTGCAGGAGATTTTCAAAATAGAGCAGGTGCTTGAGATCTTTCATATCTTCTCTTCTCCAATCGCCGGGAGCCGACAGCTTCCGGCACAAGAATCCAGCCGCCGCGGGCGACCGTCATTATTTTAACACTTGTTCTTCTAAACGCAATATACTGATGTCAGTTTTTTGACAAAATTTTGCTGCTATTTTCCAACATTCAACACGCGACTATTTCCTTGAGGTTCATCTCCTGCCCCTGCTGGAGCCATGTGTGGCCGCTGCCGCAGTTGGGGCAGGTCTTGCCGTATTTCACGGTGGGATAGGTGGTCTTGCAGTCGTCGCACCATGTTATGGCCGGGATGATCTCGTACTTAAACTCAGTGTGTTCTATCAGCGGAGTCTTTTTGGCGTACCATTTCCAGCAGTCGCTCAGATACTCCGGTATGATCCCGGACACCTCGCCGAACTCCAGCGTGACGGACTGGATGTCCGTGAGCTTGTTCTCCCTGGCTATCTCGTCGACCTGCTCGATGACGTAGGTCACTATGCTAAGCTCGTGCATAACTTTCCTTTCTGATTCAGTAAAACATCAGTAAAAACAGGTGCGGGTTTTATCCCGCACCTGTATCTGCTCCGGGATGATTATTTGCCGGAAAGCTGCTTCTTGATTATCTTTACCTGACGCTTTGCGGCGTAGGGAGCGATGGCCTTGAACTTGTCCTCGGCGGGGATCATCTTGCTGTTCTGCGGGCGGTTGCGCGTGAGGTGTATTGCGTCGAACTCGCACTTGGTGGTGCAGATGCCGCAGCCGATGCACTTGTTCGGGTCGACCACGCTGCGGCCGCAGCTCAGGCAGCGGGAGGCCTCGGACTTTATCTGCTCCTCGGTGAAGGTCACGCGGTCGTCGCACATGGTGAGGACTTTTTTCTTGTCGATGACGACGGCGGAGCGGGCGGGCTTCTTTATCTTCTCGGCCGGCAGGGTGACGTTCTCCTTGTCGAGCTCCTTGAACTCGCGCAGATTGCGGTGGATGGTCAGCGTCTGGCCGACGTTCACGTAGCGGTGGATGGACACTGCGCCCTCACGGCCGCTGGCGATGGCGTCGATGGTGTACTTCGGGCCGGTCGCGCAGTCGCCGCCGACGAACACGTCGGGCTCGGCGGTCTGGAAGGTCACACCGTCATGCGCGATGAGGCGGCCGTCGGGAGTCTCCGCAGCGGTGCCTGCAAGGACAGCGCCGTACTCGGAGCGCTGGCCGATCGCGACGAGGACATTGGAGCAGGAGACAGTGATGGTCTCGTTCTCGTCATACACGGGGGCGAACTTGCCGCTCGCGTCACGCACGGAGACGCAACGCATGAGCTCAATGCCGGTGACCTTGCCGTCCTCGCCGAGGATGGCCTTGGGCGCCCAGGAGTTGTTGATGACAACGCCGTCAGAAAGACCCGCGTTCTTCTCATCGGGAACGGTGGGCATTTCTTCGTCCTTCTCGGGGCAGTACATATTGACGCTGCCGCCGGTCAGACGCTTTGCGGCGCGCGCCACGTCGATGGCCGCATTGCCACCGCCGATAACGACGACGTCGCCGGAGAGCTCCTTGGTCGCGCCGCTGTTGACGGAGCGCAGGAAGTCAAGACCGCCAAGAACGCCGGTAAGCTCCTCGCCGGGGATGTTGAGCTTTGCGGCCTTCTGGAGACCGACCGCGACATAGAAGGCCTTGAAGCCCTCCTCGCGCAGCTGCTGGATGGTGACATCCTTGCCGACCTCAACGCCGCAGCGGAACTCAACGCCCATCTCACGCAGGACGTCGATCTCGGACTTTACGATATCCTTGCCGACGCGGAAGGAGGGGATGCCGTTCATGAGCATACCGCCGGGAGCCGCTTCCTTCTCAAACACGACGGGGCTGTAGCCCTCGATGGCGAGGAAGTACGCGCAGGACATGCCCGCAGGGCCCGCGCCGATTATGGCGATCTTCTGGTCGAACTTCTCGTGGGTGCAGGAGTTCATGGGCGGCACATAGCGGTGCTCAGCCTTCATGTCCTGCTCGGCGATGAACTTCTTTATCTCGTCTATTGCGAGCGGCTCATCGACGGTGCCGCGAGTGCAGGCGTCCTCGCAGTACTTGCGGCAGATGCTGCCGCAGACGGCCGGGAAGGGATTGTCCTTCTTTATGAGCTTGAGCGCGTCCGTATAGCGGCCGTCGGCAGCCATCTTGATATAGCCCTGGATAGCGATGTGCGCGGGGCAGGCGACCTTGCAGGGCGCGGTGCCGGTGGGCCAGGTCTGGATGGAGCCGTTCTCGTTCTTGTAGTTCTTGTTCCAGTGATCCTCGCCCCACTTGGTATCGTCAGGCAGCTCATGGCGCGGATACTGGATGGGGCCTTCCTTAGTGCAGAGCTTCTGGCCGAGGCGGACAGCACCGGCAGGGCAGGTCTCAACGCACTTGCCGCAGGCGACGCACTTCTCGGGGTCGCTCTCGGCGGTGTAAGCGGAGGCGGAGAGGTTCGGAGTGTTGAACAGCTGGGAGGTACGCAGCGCGTTGCAGACGCCGACCGCGCAGTTGCAGATACCGAAGATCTTGTTCTCGCCGTCGATGTTGGTTATCTGGTGGACATAGCCCTTGTCCTCGGCCTTCCGGAGGATCTCCATGGCCTCTTCATAGGTGATGTCGCGGCCGTGGTTGGTCTCGCGGCAGTAGTCGGCAAAATCGCCGACGCCGATGCACCATTCGCCCTCAACGTCGCCGGAGCCTTCGCCGCGGATGCGCTGCTGCTTGCGGCAGGAGCAGACAGACACGCCGATGTGGCCCTCATACTTCTTGAGCCAGTGGCTGAGGTGCTCGATGGGCAGAGATTTGCTCTCCGCGGGGATGGCTTTCTCAACGGGGATGACGTGCATGCCGATGCCTGCGCCTCCGGGAGGCACCATCTCAGTGATGCCGGCCAGCGGCAGATAAGCCATGCGCTCGAAGAAGTCCGCCGTCTCGGGGTACATGTCGGACTGCTCGGGGTTTATCATCATGATCTCGGCGCTGCCGGGGACGAACATGTCCAGCACCCAGCGCTTCTCATGGTTGGGGTTCTTGCCGTCGAGGTTTTCCCAGTGGAACTCGACAAGGCCACTCTCACTGACAGCCTGCATTGCCTTCTCAAGATACTCTCTGTCGAACTGCGGGTTTTTCTTCGCCAGCTGCTCGATGGTCAGCGGCACGCGCTTCTTCATCGTAAGGCAGATGTCAAGAATGTCGTCGGCCATCTTCTGGTCGTACTTATAAGCGGTGTACTTCAGCGCGGAGTTGATGCCCAGATATTCCGGGGACTCAGGGGTGATCTTGTCCTTGCCGAGCAGCACGGACGCCCGGTCGGTTATCTCTTTGCCGAGCTTTGCGATTTTTTCGTCCTTCGTCATAGCTTTTCAAGCCTCCTGATAGAATAAAAAACGGGGTGCGCTTGTTATTTTTATAGCTGGGTTTAAGCGTACCTAACTTGTTGAAAATAGTCAATAAGTTAACAGCCGTTTTGGAACAACTCACAAAAGAACTGCAAAATATTTGAGAACAATCCCGGCGGCTCGTTGACTTCCGCGGACAAATATCGTAAAATGTCCTCGAAATCAGGACGTTACGGAAGGGGCGTTTTTGGTGCAGGATTCGTCGCATCGGCTCAAGGAAAGCATTGCAAAATGCGCGATAGAGCTGTTCAAAGCCGAGGGCTACAACAATGTCAGCGTCAATGAAATATGCGAAGCGGCGCACGTTTCGCGCTCGGTTTTCTATACCCTGTTCAAGGGCAAGCGCAGCATTTTGGATTACGTCGTCGCAAAGCCGCAGCAGAATGATGAGGAGAACTTTCGGAAGTTTGCGGACGCGGAGAATGACTTTGAGCGCATATGGCAGCTGTTCGACCGGTTCATCGCGATAGCGCTCGACTTCGGCCCGAAGCTCACAAGCACGCTGTTCATCATGCAGTTTGAGTCCCCGCAGGGCATACGCGAAGCTGTCCACGCGCTGGACGATCTGTTTGCGACGCTCGCAAAAAACTGCGCAAAGTCCGGCATCATCGAGACCGAGGAGCCGCCGGAGCTGCTGTCGCACATCGCGACGGATCTGATAATCCACGAGCTGTATGTCTGGTGCAGCCAGAACGGCAACTTCTGTCTGCGCGAGCGCGCACGGCAGTACGCCGAGGTCGCGTACCATGTGAAGCCGCAGTACCGCATGAGCCCCGAGCAGCGCGCCGCGCTGTGACGCCGGACAGCCGACGGTGCAGTGAGATAAGGCATAAAAATGCAGAGCGGTATGAGCCGCTCTGCTTCTTTTTTGATTTGAGGTCTGCGTGGGTTATTTGTTTTTCATTATCTCTACTATCACGCGCTCCGTATCGACCATGCCGGGGTCAGCGATAAGGCCGACGTTCTGAAGCGTTTTTTCGACCGAATGGTCGCAGAGGCCGTGCGGGGCAGCCACGGCAGCATTATCCACGCTGAGGACGGCGGCATTATATGCGCAGTCGACCGCGGTGATGACCTTCAGGCAGCAGCAGTGATTGCCGCCGGTGCATATCATGCCGGTTATCGAAGCGGCCATATTATTGCAGGCGCGGTCAAGGCTCGCTTCGTCTCCGCCCATCAGATAGGCCAGCGCGCAGGCGAGCCCGGTGCCTCCGGCTATTCCGCAGCCGCAGAACGCCGACAGCTTACCGGAAAACTCCTTTATGTACATACACACCAGATAGCTGATGGCGGTGGCGCGCAGGAGCCGCTCCTCGCACAGCCCCTGAACCTTGCAGTACGCATCCAGCGGGAGGGTGCAGATTATCCCGTGCGTCCCGCTGCCGGTAATGCTCATTGCAGCTTTATCGATACCTAAGACACGTGCTTCCGCCGCGGCGCACGCATACGTCTTCGCACTCTGGCGCGGATCGTCCGAGATGAGCCTGCCGCCGTTCTGCGCGATCATGCTCCGGGTAATGGTGCAGCGCTCCCATGCAGCGCCCGCTTCCGCAAGCTCCTCATTGACACGGTACGCTTCGAGCATGAACTTCAGCTGCTCTATTGGCGTGTTGAGCGCGAAATCATAAATGTCCGCGATGCTGCATTCCACTATGGGCGAGCGGTCCGCGTCCGAATGGACATAGGGCTTTTCCAGCAGCTTCCGGCCGTTCTTTTCTATGAGGCAGAAGTTCGTGTGGCTGCCGCGGAGCTCCGCTCTGCATACATCGTGCGCGGTGTACACCGTCGCACCGATGAACAGCACTGAGCTTATCGAATCAAGCTCGACCTTTACCCTGCCGTCGCCGATCATTTTCTTTGCCTCTGCCACGGCCGCGTCGTTTACGTCCTCAAGCACGCACAGGCCTTTCTCTGCATCGCCGCAAACTATGCCAAGCGCCGCGGAATATTCGTTCCCTACCTCTGCCGTGCCGGGTATTCCGCAGGTAAAGGCATTTTTATATATGCCGGAATTGACGCGGACAACGACTTTTTCAACGGGTTCATCCGACAGCGCGCGGGCCTGGGCGCACGCAAGGGCTATTGCCGCAGGCTCGGTCACGCCGAGCGCCGGCTTCATATCATCAATGATAAGCTGACGAAGATCTGTCATCTGTATATACTCCTCCGGAACAGTCAGTTCATGCTTTCGATCGCAGCTTCTCCGAGCAGGTCAAGCTGATAATACATCGTCACGGCGCCGGGGTCAAGATGTCCGACTCCCTTGTTCGCCTGATAGTACGCCCTGCCGCGGATGGCTTCCATGTCCCGCGTCGCTTCCATGCCGTGCTTCGCACCGGCCTGCATCGCCCGGATCGCTGCCGCTTCCCCCTCGGGCAGGGCTGCTTTCATCGCTTCGACCGCCTCATACAGCGGATCGATCATTGTCTTGAAGCCCGGCTGGCCGTTCCCGCGCTGCATTATGCCCTGAAGCTCCGCCTCCAGAACCTCAAGCAGCTTGGCTGCGTCCATCGTCTCCGCACTCCCGACGGTTGCCGAAGCCTTGAGATACGCGCTTGCGTACAGTATCCCCGAAGAGCCGCCGACGCCGGACATGATGGTCATCGCCGCCTTTTTGAACAGCTCCGCCAGCGAGGCCGCGCGCAGCTGATCCTCTATCTCCATCAGCTTCGTGAAGCCCGTATTCATGTTTGCCCAGTGGTCTCCGTCACCCGTGGCCGCATCAAGCTCAGTGATGTAGTCCTTCTCCGATGCGATCTTCGCCGTGACCTTTTTAAGGTAATCCACATACTTACCGGCAGTGATATCAACTTTCGCCATTCTTATTCCCTCCATGCCGCCGTGTGCGCAGGCGCGTCAAGATAAGCCTTCATCTCATCATCAAGCCTGAGCAGAGAAACGGAGCAGCCGCTCATTTCAAGCGAGGTCATATAGTTGCCCACGTACCAGCGCACGGGGTTTATTCCCTTTTCCCTGAGAAGCGCATTCACGTCGTTCGTGAGAATGTAAAGCTCCATCAGCGGCGTTCCGCCGAGGCCGTTCACCATGACCGCGCAGTCCGAGCCGCTGAAATCCATGTCCGCAAGAATATGGCCGCAGAGTATCTCCGCAAGTTCCTTGGAGGTCTTGACGCTCGTACGCTCCACGCCGGGTTCGCCGTGGATGCCCATGCCTACCTCTATCTCGTCATCCGCCAGCACGAAGCCGGGCTTGCCGACACCGGGGAGAATGCAGGGGCTCATGGCCATGCCCATAGAGCGGGTATTGTCGATGACCTTCTGCGCAACATCGCGTACCTCTTCCAGAGAGCGTCCCGCTTCTGCCGCAGCGCCTGCGATCTTATGTACGAACACGGTACCGGCGATGCCGCGGCGGCCGGTGGAATAGGTGCTCTCGGGCACAGCCACGTCATCGCGGGTGACGACGGACATGACCTTATAGCCCTCCATTTCGGCAAGCTCGGCGGCCATGCTGAAATTCATAATGTCTCCGGAATAATTCTTTATGACCATCAGTACGCCCTTGTCTCCGCCGACCTGATGGATCGCTTCGAGGATGCGGTCGGGAGACGGGGACGCGAACACATTGCCCGCGACTGCCGCATCGAGCATACCGAGCCCAACATAGCCCGCGTGCGCAGGTTCATGGCCGCTGCCGCCGCCGGAAATGATGGCGACCTTTTCCTTGTTCGGCTCGCGGCGCGCGATCACCTCAAAGCCGGGGATATATCTGAGGCTGCTGTCTGATATCTCTATGCCTGCCAGCATCTCGGATACTACGTGTTCCGGATCGTTGATTATTTTCTTCATCGTTCTTCTCCTTGTAAAGTGTTCAAAATAAGGGAGACAGATACCTCCGCCTCCCCTTTTTATACGCAGTGATTATTTTTTTCTGAAGCACATAGTGCATTTGCCGTCACCGGCGGCAATGGTGTGCTCAAGGTCCATCGTCCAGCCGAGGCCCTCCGCCATGGCGCGGTCCATATCCATGCAGCAGTCGCAGATCCGGGACATATACTCCTCGTCGTCCGTCAGACTCTGCCATGCTTTTACGAGCGGGCAGTAGCCAAGATCGATCTTGAGATGGTTCTCATCCTTTTCGACGATCTCGCCCTCGTTTACCTTTTCCACGCCGTAGGTCATGAACTCTCCAGCGAACTCGTCGATCTCGGTCATTCCCTTGAAGCGCGTCTCATACTGGAACTTTCCTGCCTCGCGCATCGCATCGCGCACGAACTCAAGGGGCAGCCCCTGGTCGAGTCCCTCCTTGACAAGATAGTAGTACCACTTGCCGCGGTTTTCATATGCAGCTCTGACGCTGTCTACGCCGTAGTCGCCTATGTATTTCTTCGGTTCATTAACGATCATGTGTATCCCTCCCGATCACTTTCTGACAAAATGCAGCTCACATACGTTGTCGCCGCAGCCGATAGCCTTTTCGAGCTTGAAGCCGATGTGCTCATAGAGGTCGAACACGCCGCGGTCAACATCCATTGCGCAGTCGCAGATCATGCCGATCTCTTTCTCGTTGTCGGTAAGCTTCGTCCAGGCTCCGCACATCGGGCAGTAATGGAAATGGACAACAGCTTCATCATCGGTGAGGCTGACCAGCTCCATGTGGAACTGCTTGATGTTATGGTCATTGAGGAACGCACCCATGAACTCAGGCACGCTGTCGGTGTCGGGGTATCCGCCGCGGTAAAGGTTGCCGAGCTTCCTGATCGCGGCGCGGGCGAACTGTTCCTTATCAAGGCCGTATTTACCGGCGCTCTGCACCAGCTCGTAATACCAGAGCCCGCGGGTCTCGTTTGCTTTTCTGATCTCGCTCGAGACGAAATCATTGATATGATGCTCGTTTTTAATCATTTTCTGTTACTCCCTGATGTTTGATTTTTATACACCGTAGCCGAGCAGGCGCGGTATAAAGAGTATGAGTCCTTCCCAGTAGGTGCATATGAACAGCACAACGACAAGCACGCCGATCCACGGCCATATGCCCTTTATCATTCTGTCAACGGGTACGCCGGTGGCCATTGCGGTCGTGTAAAGGCATGTCCCGACAGGCGGCGTGAGAACGCCGATGGTGAGGTTAAAGCACATAAGGAGACCGAAGTGTACCGGATCGATGCCGTACTGCTTCATTATCGGCATAAAGACGGGGACAAGGATAAGCACAGCGGGGGCGGCGTCCATGAACATACCGACGAAGAGCAGGAATATCTGGATGATGAACAGGACAGCGATCCTGCTGTTTGTCATGGAGATCATCAGATTGCATATCTTCTGCGGTATCTGGTCTATTGCCAGAACCCAGCCCATAACACCGGCCATGGAGGCGATCATCAGTATCGCTGCGCTCATGACCGCAGAGCGGATCATCATCGGGAGAAGATCCTTGAACTTGATCTTCTTATAGACGATCGTGCCGACGAGCAGGACAAAGACGATGATGACGCTCGCCGCTTCGGTGGCGGTGGTGATGCCGGCCGCGATGCACACGAAGGTCAGGAACGGCGCAACGATGGAGAACGCAGCATCCTTGAAGCAATGCAGGACATGCTTCCAGCCTTTCCACTCATGGGTCTTCCACGGGCAGCCGGGCTTGCGGCTGAGCACGAAGATGACCGACATGAGAGCAATAGCGACCAGGATGCCGGGAATGACGCCGGATTCAAACAGCGATGCGATCGGCGTGCCGCTCGCGACGCCGTAGATAACATACAGCAGTCCTGGCGGGATCAGCGGGCCGACGACGGACACGGAGCCGATAAAACAGGCCGAAAAGGTATCCTCATAGCCGTCCTTGAGCATTTCCGGATATATCGTGGAGCTCAGGAGCGCAGCTTCCGCATTTGCCATGCCGAGTATGCCGCCGAGCAGCAGGCCAACGATAGTGCACACATATGCGATGCCGCCGCGGATGCGTCCGATTATGGAGCGGCAGAAGTCCATCAGCCTGTGAACATCGCCCGACAGTCCCATAAGCTCACCGGCAAGGATAAACATCGGGATTGCCATAAGGCTGTAATTGTTGGCCGAAGCGAACAGCTTCTGCGCGACAGTGGAAAAATACGTCGGCCCCATGCTTACGAGACCCGCCGCGCCTACAAGGCCGAGGACATAGCATATAGGCACGCCCACTATCATCGTGACGATAAAGGTTATTATAAGTACCATGTCTGCCCTCCTTATGCGTCGATTTCCTGCGGGGGAAGAGTTTCCTCCGCCGTCTGCTTGGGTACAAAAATGTGTATGATCCCAAGGATCTCGGTAATGAGAAGCAGCCACATCGTGAACGGCAGGCACCACCACACATACTTGACCGGCATCTGCAGCGCGGAGCTGGTCTGGTTCTGGATGACGGGGCTGAGGAAAAGCTTGGTCCCGTAGAATGCGATCCAGCCGACAAGCGCACCCGAGAATACTCTTGCGACAACATTGATGATCTTCCCGAACGTTCCATTGAATTTGCCGGAGATCAACTCGACCTTTGCCAGCGCGCCGGTATTCGACGCAACGTATCCGCCGAGGAATGTTATCATTACGAGCATATAAGTGGTCAGCTCATCCGTCCAGGGCAGCGGATGGTTGAATGCATATCTCATAACTGCCGTCATAAAGATCAGCAGGATCTGAATGCTCAGTATCGCCGCAAGGACATACTTGAGGATGTTCACGAAGAAGTCATTGACTTTATCAAGGGTATAAAGTATTTTTTTGATTTTTATCACCCTACCTATATAAATCCATTTTATTAATGGGCCGCCTCTGAAACCAGCCGCGGCCCATTAAGTTGATCGATTGCGTTAATTACGAGCAGTCCGCATCATGCGAACATGTCCATGTAGTCCTCCATGCCGATGTAAGAACCGAGGCCGAGCTCCTCGCGCAGTTCCTGAACAAACACGTAGACAGCCTTATAGTCCTCGTTCTCGCAATACTTTGCGATGACGGGAGCAACTGCGGTGCGGGCTTCATCACGGTCGATAACGCTGACTTTGAGACCCTTTTCCTCAAAGGTCTTGTATGCGTTGGCCTGGGAGACAACGAAGGTGTCGCAGCAGGCCTGACGGCCTACCTCAACAGCGCCGATCAGCCAGCCCTGTTCTTCAGCGGTGAGGCTGTTCCAGACCATATCGCTGCACACAAACAGCGGGGATGCAGTCGCGTGGCCGCTCTTTACACAGTACTTTGCGGTCTCATAGGTGCCGGAGGTGATGGTGGAGCAGGCGGTGTCCTCAAAGCCGTCGATAACGCCGGTCTGCATTGCGTTGTAGACCTCGCTGTAGCCCATGGGAGTGGCGACAAAGCCCATTGCGGTGTACATATCAAGATGCATCTGAGCCGTCATGGAGCGGAGCTTTATCTTGGAGGCGTCGGCGAGGGAATCAAGGGGCTTGTTCAGGAAGAAGTCACGGGCGGCATTGTACAGGAAGCCGACTGCGTGGACGGTGGTCTCCTCGTATACCTTGTCAAGATATCCTCTTGCAAAGTCAGAGCTGACGACTGCGTTCTGGAGCTCCTGATTTGCCCAGCCTTCATCGTCGGTGTAGAGATAAGGCAGGTCGAAAGCTTCGAGAGCGTGGGTGAAGTTGGAAAGAGAAGCGGCGTTGAAGATCGCGCAGTCCACAGTGCCGAGCTGGAGGCACTCGAATATGGCGGTCTCATCGCCCAACTGGCCGCCGGCGTAAATGTCAAGCTGCAGGGTGCCGCCGGAGACTTCGTCAAGGTACTTGTTCATAGCGATGAGCGCCTGAGTATAGCCGTGCGTCTCATCCCAAGCGGTGGGCATAGAGGTCTTGAGCAGGCGGACGTCCTTAGCGGGCTCGGCAGATGCTGCCGCGTCGTTTGCCGCCGGGGCAGAAGTCGCAGCGGGCTGAGTGCTGCTGCCGCATGCGGTAAGTACAGCCAGAGTCATAACCAATGCAAGGATAATTGAGATAGCCTTTTTCATTAATATTTCTCCTTTTTTGTTTTTCCGGTTCTTTGCCGATTTCCGTGTCGATAACGCGCCATATCACGTGTGATGTATGACGTATTATGTCTGTGTTTATAATACGCTTACATATAAATGATTTCAATTGACATTTTCGCTGAATAAGCGACACGAATTTTGTGGAAAACGCTTAACACATATGACGTATGACCACTTGATTTTTTCCTCATATATGGTATAATTCTCATGTTATATAAGTTGAGGAAAAGGTGATAATTTGCAGAGCAAGACTCTTTCTGAAAATATAGCCGACAGAATAAAGCAGCGGATCATCGTCGGCAAATATGCCGTCGGCACGCAGCTGCCGAACGAGCAGGAGCTGGCAGACTCGCTCAATGTCAGCCGCACTACGATACGGGAAGCGGTGAAGCTTCTTGTTTCCCGCCGTGTCCTGGAGATAGAGCGCGGCAAGGGTACCTTTGTGGCTGCGATACCGGGTCTGAGCGAGGATCCGTTCGGCCTTGAGTTTGTGAACGAAGACATCCTGAAGTCCAATCTTTCCCAGTTCAGGAGCATCATTGAGCCGGAAGTATGCGCGCTGGCGGCAGCAAACGCTTCCGCGCATCAGCTGGACGATATGAAGCATCTGGTCGTCAGGATGAACGAGATCAGCTGTCTTGTCGTTGAAAGCTCGGTTGACGAGTGGATCGACGAATTCATTGATCAGGAGATCGCGTTCCATACGTTGATATACAAGATGACTCGTAACGTTGTCTTTGAGCGTATGACGAATATTATCTCCCGCTCGGTAATCATAAATTCCACGGCGCTGAACTACCGGCAGGGCTTTGATTTCACTAAGTATACGGAGCTGCACACAACGCTTTATGAAGCCATTGCCTCAAGGAATCCGGAAATCGCCCGGAAACACGGCCAGGAGCATATGGAGACCTTCAAGCTGTTCACATGACGCCGGGCAGCAATTGAGACAGCGTCGATTTAAACCGCATAAGCGCAGAAAAGTCCTGAAATCTTGCGATTTCAGGACTTTTTATTATAGATTGCAGCTTACGCCTGCGCTTTGGCTTTGTTTTCCGGAAGCGCTTCCTGAGCTTCCATATATCTCCTGTACCCATCGGAGATCTTTTCCTTACTCGACAGCGTGATCGGGATAAGGATGATGAGGCACACCGCCGTTGCCGGCCACAGCGGCGCGATGCCGAACGGATTGCCGGCGAAGAACCAGCCAGCAGCGACGATGCCGCCGCCCATCATTGACCAGAACGCGGCGCGGCTGTTGACTCTCGGCCATGCCAGAGCCGCAAGGAGGACTACGCCGACGACGGAACGGATCTGGAACGCGCCCAGCATCTGGTTGAGAATGGAGCTTGCGCCCATGCCGAGCCACGTACCTGCGATACCGGCAATGACGATAACTACATATGAAAAGCGCAGCTGCTGCTTTTCGCTTGCGTGCGGATTGATGACCGCGCAGTAAAGGTCCTTTGTGAAGGTACCTGAAATGACCATGAGAAGAGACGGCGCAGTGGACCAGATAGCGGCGATTATCGCCATGCTGACCAGACCGCCGAATATCGGGCCGACGCTGTTTGCCATGGCATACAGCGCGCTGCCGGAGCTGATGTCGGGAAGATAGACCTTGGCACAGATGCCGATGATCGCAGGCATGAGCGCAAAGGGCAGAGTGAGAAGCCCCGCGATTATCATGCCGCCGTTGGCGCTTTTCTTATCCTTTGAGCCGAAGAGCGCGGCAGTGACATTGGAGGAGGCGAGGAACGAGATAGCCGTACCGAGCGCGCTGGCAAGCGTATTCATCGGCTTTGCGCCGATTATGCTGAAATAGCTTGCGGGCAGGTCGGACCTGAGAGCGTCGAGTCCGCCTATGTGCCGGACGGAGAAGAAAGCGACGATGGACATACCGGCAATCATAACCGCGGTGTGCAGAACGCCCATCCACGAAACGCCGACCATGCCGCCGAAAACAGCAATGATGATGAAGACAAAGGTTATCGCCCATATGCACACGGTGCTGTCAATACCGAGCAGGGGCGCAAGAATGGTGGACGCAGCGGAGGCCTGTGTGGAGAAGAATATAAGATATACCAGCGCCACGACAAAGATCATCACAATGCGTACCTTTTCGCCGAACATGGCCGCGTAGCACTGCGGGATCGTCATCGCGTTGTGCTTTGCCGCCATGGAGCGGTAGAATTTGGAGACCGTCGGCACGACAAGGAAACAGCCGATAGCCATGCCCCAGTTTGCCCAGATCGCATTTGACAGGCCGCCGTTGAATGCGTTCTGCGCGTTGCCGATAGTTCCGGAGCCAGCGATTATCTCGGAGAACAGCAGGGCTGCGACGACTATCATCGGCATGGAGCGGCTTGCGGTATAGAAGGAGCTTGTATTCTCCTTGGCGCGTTTCATAAAATATAGAGAGACGAGGGACGAGAAGAGCACATATCCCACTATCATAATTATCTGTATCATAAATTTCCCCTTAGTGATGCGGCCTCTTTGAGCAGCAGAAATCCCACCCCCGCCGCCGCTTGTGTGCCGCGGCGAGGGTGGGTCCGTAGTTCTTTATTTTGCTGTGGATTTACGCTTATACCTTGCGGATCACGCCGGACTCGTAAAGCTTAGCGATCTCCGCCTTGTCATAACCGAGGTCGGAAAGGATATCCTCGTTGTCCATACCGATGGTGGGGCAGCCTCTCCAGATCTGGCCGGGATTGTTGGTGACAGCGGGAACGAGCGCAACGCCCTTGAGGTGGCGGCCGTCAACGGCATCCCACTCCTTGATGGTGTGGCGTGCGACGTAATGGGGCTGGGTCTCCATCATCTCGTAGGTCATAACACGGCTGCACGGAACGCCCATGCCGCACAGAATATTCTCGACCTCGATGGCATCGTGGGTGTTGCAGAGCTCCTTGACCTTGGCTTCGAGGATGGTGCCGCCCTCTGTGCCTATCTTTGCAAAGTTCTGAGTGGTGGGGAACGGATCGACGCCGAACTCATAGCCGAAGTACTTCAGGCCGCGCTTCATAACGCCTGCGCCGAGGAACATGAGGTAGACATAGTTGCCGTCCTTGCAGCGGTAGGTGCCCCATGCGGCGGTGATGTCATTGTGAGCGCCGAGCGGAGCGGCGGTCTTGCGGTCGTTGAAGTAGTCCATGGGCAGCTTGTTCTGGAATCTTGCGGCCATCTCGAACTGAGCGATATCGAAGCTCTCGCCCTTGCCGGTCTTGTCGGCATAGCGCAGAGCGGCGAGGATGTTTGCAAGTCCGCTCAGACCGGCGAGGTAATCGGTGGGGACTTCGCGGCCGGCCAGAGGCTCTCTGTCCTTGAAGCCCTGAAGTGCCATGTAGCCGGAGAACGCCTGGCAGACGGGGTCATAGCAGCCGCGGCTGACGTAGTCGGGATCGCCGCTCTGGCCGTAGCCGGAGAAGTGGGCGATGACGAGCTTGGGATTCCAGGACCAGAGGACCTCATCGGTCAGGCCCCACTTGGTGTAGGTGCCGCCCTTGGAGGACTCGATGAAGATATCGGCGTTGGTGAGAAGCTTCTTCAGGATCTCGCGTCCCTCGGGAGAGGGGATATCGAGAGAGATGTTTCTCATGTTCTTGCGGTCGCACTCGGCGCCCATGCCGCCTTTGCCGCGGTTGGTGTCAGGGGACTTGGTGCTTTCGATCCAGATAACGTCAGCGCCCATTTCCGCCATCAGGGAGGCGGCAATAGGTCCGGCGACGACGGTAGATGCATTGACGACGGTCACGCCGCGAAGCATACCAAATTCGGGAACATCAGCTCTTTTTGCCATTTGTATATACCTCTTTTCTTATAAATCTAACTAATGAACTATCGGACGGCGCGTCTTATCAGCAGTAGCCGAGGAGCTTCCACACGGGGATGCTGGCCATGCAGGCTATGAGGTTCACGACCATGTAAACGATGTTCATCTGGAAGGTATCCTTGAAGGAGACCATCTTGTCATTTGTTGCAGCAAGGCAGGTAGCAACAGTGACGTTGTTGCCGGCGTAGTGCCAGCAGAGAGTTGCGCAGTAGCCGGAGAAGAGGATTGGGAATGCGTGGATGCCGTACTGAGAGCAGAGGCCGCCGAAGATAGCCCAGATGATGGTGATAGCGGCAGTCTGGGAGACGACGAGGATACGCATCAGGTAAACGACGATGCAGATAACGGGGATGAGGATCCAGATGTTGCTTGCAACAGGAGCGAGCACGGGAGCCAGGACCTTTGCCAGATAGCTCGACCAGCCCATCTTGGAGAGCATGGAAGCGAGGGTGTAGACAGTGCCGATGAAGACGACGGAGGACCATGCGATGGAGTTCTTGAAGTCGGGTCCCTTGAGAACGCCGGTGATGAACATGAGCAGGAGAACGATCATCGAAACGAGAGTTGCGTTGATGCCGGTGACAGCCGTGGTCATCCAGCCGATCAGAGCTGCGACGAGCAGGACTGCGGTGATCTTCTCGACCTTGGTCATCTTACCGAGTGCGGCGAGCTGGGTCTTTGCAAGGCCGGTCTCGACAGCTGCCGTGTTGGTGGACTTGGGGTTGTAGAGAGCGATGATGGCGAGGAAGGAGAGGACCATGATGACGACCATCCACAGCCAGGTGCCGGAGAACCAGCTCATCCAATGCATGCCTGCGGCCTGCTCATCGGGCATCATGCCGATAAGAGTTGCCACGGGGACTGCGCCGGAGAAAAACGCCATGCCGACGATAGTGGTAATGATAACGACTGCGCCGTAGAGGCCGCGTGCGCCCTTGGAGCCCTTCTCATAGCCGAGGGACTCGGAGACCTGTGCAGAGAACGGAGCGAGGATAGCAGCCTTCGCATTCAGCGAGGGGATCAGGGGGCTGATGACGAAGCCCGCGGAGAACAGAGCAAGGACCTGACCCTTGAAGTTCTCGGGGAACACGCTCAGGATCATGTAGGACAGGCGCTTGAGCAGACCGCTCTTTGCAACGCCGGCGGAGATACCGAACGCGCCGATAACGAGCCACACGGAGGTGCCGGAGAACGGAGCGAACACGGTGCCGAAATCGGCGACTTTCCAGATGACGCAGGCGGTCAGGCCGACGAGGGTGATGACGAAGTCGGGCCATACGTTGATGACCATCCAGATGATCATGCAGACGAAGAGGCCGGCGAATCTCATGGATTCAACGGTCAGATCCTCGGGAGGTGTTATGTTTGCGATGATGATCGCAAGGATCGCCGGGATGACAATTTTAAGGAGCTTTACAATGTCAAACTTTTTGGTTTCCATTTTTCTATTCCTCTCTTTATTTTTTTAGCAGTTTATCCGCCGGGGAAGCAGATCACTTGCTTACTTCCTTGATAAGGGCGCGGCCCGCAATGTGGACCATGATCTGGTCCGTGCCGCCGCCGATGCGGTGCATACGTGCATCGCGCCACAGACGCGCAACGCGGTGATCCTCGGTATAGCCGATGCCGCCGAGTATCTGCATGGCGTCGTCAGCGACCTCGAAGCCTGCCTGAGCGCAGTAGAGCTTGCACAGTGCCGCGTCAACATTGATGGGCAGACCGTTGTCTTTCTTCCATGCGGTCTTGTACAGGTAGTTGCGCATGTTCTCGATCTTGATGCGCATATTGCAGAGCTTCTCCTGGATCTGCTGGTAGGAGCCGATGGGCTTGCCGAACTGGATGCGCTGCGCCGCGTAATTGAGCGCGTCATTGTAGCAGCAGGACGCGATGCCGAGGGAGTCGGCCGCGATGATCAGACGCTCGACCTCGAAGTTCTTCATAACGGTCATGAAGCCCTTGCCCTCTTCGCCGACCATGTCGCTCTCTTCGACGACGACATTGTCCAGATAGACCTCGCACATGCTGCGGGTGCGGTGGCCGACCTTGTGCATGGGCTTGACAGTGATGCCGGGGGAGTCCATGGGGACAAGCCAGGTGGTCATGGTCTGGTTGGGCTTGAGATCGGTCTTGGTGAAGTCGCGCGTCATGCAGAGCATGTACTTTGCTCTGTCGGCGTCGGTGCAGAAGGTCTTGTGGCCGTTGATGATGACCTTGCCGTCCTTGCGGACAAAGGAGGTCGTGATCGCGTTGCTGTCGGAACCCGCCTGCGGCTCGCTGAGACCGAGGCAGAAGCCCATCGCGTCGCCGTCCAGCAGGCAGTCCATGACCTTCTTCTGCTGCTCGGGAGTGCCGAACTTGAGCATATCGTCGACCTGGAGCATAGCGCCCAGACCGGAGGGATAGCCGTGGCTGTACACCTGCTCGGCGACCATTATCATGGTCTGGGTGTCGACCTCGACTCCGCCGAACTCCTCGGGAATACCGAGCAGACCGAAGCCGGCTTCCAGTGCCGCCAGCTTGAACTCCTTGAGGGGCTTCTGCTCAGCTTCACATTTCTGAATGTAGGTTTCATCAAATTCGCCCTGAGCGAAGAACTCGTCTATGCTTTCCAGCAAGAGTTCCTGCTCTTCTGTTTTTCTGAAATCCATACGTTCTCCTTTCTGTATGTTCAGTTTTTGCTGCCGTTAATTTTGTGGCAATCGTACAGCCCTATAATTCGCAACAAACGTGCCAACTGTTCCGTCGCGGTAAAAAATTATTTTTTCGACAAATTTTCCTGCCGCTCGGCGTGGTTTTTCCCATGTGCTTCTTAAAAACAGGGCGGCGCCGGTGCGATGACCGGCGCCGCCGCCATATTTCCCCGCTTTCAGACCTGTGTCCCAAGGCGAATTGTTAAAAGTGTATCGCAGAACAAAAGTGTAGCATACGTCCGCTACACTTTTGTATTATTGCATACACTGCCGCCACAATGTACAAACTAATTTATTAATTGACAGGTCGGTGCAGAGATTGTATAATAATTAACTGCTTTTAACCGCCGCCTTTCGCTGTCTTTCGACGCCCGCGGTCAATAAATTTTTACGGAGGGATATCGCAGATGATAGATGAAAGTTTTACTGTCAGCCAATCGTCCTCAGAGAAAAACGCCATACAGATATCTCTGTATCACTCCGCGCACTCGGGCATTCCCAAGTTCTGCGATAAGCTCCCGGAGGTTTCAGAGAAGAGCAAGAACGACTGCCAGAAGCATATTTCCGGGCACACGCTGCTTATCAGGGAATCCGCCCCGGATTACTATGAACGCCTGACGGACATTCTCGCGGCAAACAAATCCGTGCTGATGTACGTCTCGCCGAACTTCGATATATACGGGCGGTTCGGCGATCAGGAGCTGAAGGATGAGCTAAAAGCCATCAATCTCCGTTTCGGTGCAAATATGTCCGAGGATCTGATCGGCACGAACGCGGTCGCACTGTCCGTGAAGCAGTCGGCCAGCGTATGGACGATCGGCCGGCAGAATTACGCTCAGGCGCTGCACCCTTATGCGTTCTATGCCTTCACCGTAAAGGGCAAGTACAACAGATATGTCCACATCCTTCTCGTGACGCGCAAGGAAAATCTCTCTCCTGCGACGGTGTGCCTGTTCCGCCTTATCGAGGCGACGGAGACGGTCTATTCCTCCGGCGTGCTCACTGCCGACCACTGGGCAAAAGAGGGTCTGATCCGGACGGAGTACGGCAGCGTGAGGACGGAGAACATACTGATAATCCTCGGCTCGTCCGGTCAGGTGACCTATGTGAACGATATCTTCTATCAGCTCTTCAGCACCAACTACAACAACGTTATAAACTACCCGCTCCCGGACGTTGTCCCGGAGCTCGGCTATGTGATCGACAGCATCTACGGCAAAGGCATCATCCCCTCGCCGCAGGTGGTCACATTTTCGGCCATCGGCGCGACGGAATATCATGTGACCTGTACATATGCCGACGGGCACTCCGCGGACAAGGGCTTCGTCATAACCGCGCAGCGTATGCTGTCGGTCGCAAAGAGCCACGTTTCGGCGGAGAGCGGCGCAAAATATACCTTCGACAGCCTTGTTGGCGTGAGCGACAATTTCTGCGCGCTCAAGCAATTTGCCGAGCGCGTCGCCGCAACGAACTGCACCGTGCTTATCCGCGGCGAGAGCGGTACCGGAAAAGAGCTTTTCGCCCACTCCATCCATAACGCATCCAACCGCTGGGACAAACCCTTTGTATCCATAAACTGTGCCGCGATCCCGCGCGACCTCATAGGCAGCGAGCTGTTCGGCTATGTCGGCGGAGCGTTCACCGGGGCGAGCCGTACCGGCGCGAAGGGCAAATTCGAGCAGGCCGACGGCGGAACGCTGTTTCTGGACGAGATCGCCGAGATGCCGCTGGATATGCAGAGCGTGCTGCTGCGCGTCTTGGAGGAGGGCGAAATAACGCGCATCGGCGGGAGCAAGTCCATCCCCGTCAATGTACGCCTTATCGCCGCCACGAACCAGAACCTTGAGGACTATATCCACAGCGGAAAGTTCAGGCTGGATCTGTTTTACAGGCTGAATATAATCTCGCTCAATACCATCCCGCTGCGCGAGCATAAGGAGGATATCGACGCGCTTGCCGATTCGTTCATCTCCAAGTTTTCCAAGCGGCACAATAAGCCCTGCGACGGTATATCCGCCGAGGCCAGAAGCATCCTGCACGCATACGATTGGCCGGGGAACACACGCGAGCTGAGAAACGTTATAGAGCGCGGGATAATCACGATGAGCGGCCGCTTCATAGAGACTCACGATCTGCCGCCGGAGCTGATGCGAAACGGCACGGAGCGGAGCATGCGCGCACAGGAAGACACATATTCTGACGCGCTCATATCGGATCAGGAAAGCTCCAGAAAAAAAGCCGTCGCGCAGCTGATGAGAGAATACGACGGCAACAAGGCGAAAGTCGCAAGATCGCTTGGGATCGCGAGATCCACGCTGTACAGGATATTGAAAGAACGGGAATAAACGCGCGTAATTCATATGTTTTTTGACGGGGTGCTGGTTTTCGGCGCCCCGTTTAAAAGTTGGCACGTTTTTTGCGACGTAAGTTATTGTGAATTAAACTGCAATTGCGCAGAGAAAATGAGAGGTGTTTTATGAAAATACTTGTATGCTTCAAATTCATCCGCGATGAGGAAGGAATATCTGTCAACGCAGACCGCACGATAAATCTTGATTCTGCACCGTGGGTGATAAGTCCCTATGACCTCAACGCCATCGAAGCCGGCATGAAGCTTGCCGCCGAGGCGGGCGAGAGCACTGTCGAAGTCCTCACGGTCGGCGGCGAAGCTCTGGACAATTCCAAGATGAGAAAGGCCGTCCTCTCCAGAGGTCCCGTCAAGATGTATGGCGTCAAGGCCGGTGAGTGCGGCGATATGTACTCCACCGCAGTCCTCCTCAAGGGCGCCATCGAAAAGATCGGCGATGCCGATCTCGTGATATGCGGCGAGGGCAGCGGCGATATGTATTCTCAGGCAATGGGCAATGTACTCGCAGCTCTCCTGAACGCCGCCGCCGTCAACTCCGTCGAAGACCTCAGCTTTGAGGACGGCGCAGTCTACGCCAGCCGCAGCAGCGGCAAGCGCGTCGAAAAGCTCAAGCTCAACGGCCCTGCGGTCGTGTCCGTCACGAGCGATATCTGCCGTCCGCACATCCCCTCGATGAAAGATATCATGGCTGCCGGCAAGAAGCCGGTCGAGGTCTGGGACGCTTCCGAGTTTGAGTCCGTCTCAGCACCTGTCACGACCGTGTCCGTCCTCGCGCCCGAGCGCACCGACCGTATGCAGACGGTGTTCAAGGCATCCGATGAAACCGGCATTGACGAATTTGTCAAGGCGCTGAAGAAGAGCATATAAGGAGGTCAATGAAATGGAAAGAATTTTTGTTTTTGCTAACGAAGCAGGCAGCGTCGCTGAGCTGACCTCCGGTGCAAAGGCTTCCGGAGCAAGCGTCGCGCTTGTCACCAGCGGAAAGACCTACGGCTGCGCGGACGAAGTTTTTGCGTACCCCGAAGAAGTTTCCCTCGTATCGGTGCTCAGCGCCGTTTCCGAGCTGATCGTCAGCCAGAAGCCGCAGCTGCTGCTGTGCGAATCCGGCAGCGACGGCCGTCTGCTTGCCGGCTACACCGCTGCAAAGCTCGGCGTCAGCCCCCTGTGCGATGTCATGTCCCTCAGCTGCACCGCGGACGCCGTGGAGACGACCCGCCTTGTCTACGGCGGCAGCGCCGTGAAGACCGAGCAGTGCGCCTTCCCCGCCGTCGCCATCGTCTGCGCGGGCACGTTTGAAGCATCCGACGCCGCTGCGGAGCCGCAGGTCACGCAGATCAACTGCTCCGGCAGCTGCTCTGTCGAGCTTGCCGGCACGAGCGCTGTAGAAGCCTCCACCGTGAACCTTGCCGCCGCGAAGCGCGTCGTCGGCGTTGGCCGCGGCCTCGCCTCCGCTGACAACATCCCCGCCGCTGAAAAGCTTGCCGCCGCGCTCGGCGCGGAGATCGGCTGCACCCGCCCCGTCGCGGAGGAAGAGCACTGGTACAGCAAGGATCGCTATATCGGCGTTTCCGGCGTTATGATAAAGCCGAACTTCTATCTGGCTATCGGCATCTCCGGACAGATCCAGCACATGGTCGGCGTCAATCAGACCAATGTCATCTGCGCGATCAACAAGGATGAGAACGCCCCCATAATAAAGCAGGCCGATTACACCCTGATAGGCGATGTCAACGCAGTCCTTCCCGCGATAATCGAAAAGCTTGGCTGAGACGGAATGTCCGGAACGAAGCAGGCAGAGAGGAGCGAACAATATGTACGGTATAGGCAGCCTTCTTACAAGAGCCGCGCGCGCATATCCCGACCGCATGGCAGTGGCTGACGTTACGCACAGCCTGAGCTATTCTGAACTGAATGACCGCGTAAACAGAATTGCGAATTTCCTTTGGAGCATCGGCCTTACAAAGGGCAGCCGCATCGGCTTCATCTGCGATAACTGCGTGGAGTTTGCCGAGCTCTGGCTCGCGACGCAGAAGATAGGCGTCGTCGCCGTCCTTCTGAACTACCGCGCGAAGAAAGAGGAGATCGCCAGAGACGTAAGGCGCTCCAACTGCAACGCGCTGTTCTACTCCCCGAAGTGGAAAGAGAGCATCTCGCTCAGGAACATAAGCGACAGCGATGTGCGCTATCTCATAAGCTTCGGCGACAGCACCATAGACGGGCACATAAACCTCGACTATATATGCAGCGTGTCAGATAACACGGAGCCGAACGTCAAAATAAAAGAGACGAACTTCTCCACCATCCTTTACACCAGCGGCTCGACCGGCCTGTCCAAGGGCGTCATCCGGACGCACCGCATGGTCATGGCCTACGCCATGCAGATGGCCGCCGAGCATGAGTACTATAAGACCGAGAGCATCTGCATTCTTTCCCACAGTCCGCTTTTCCATACCGGCGGCCTGAGCATGCTTATGAAGTCCCTGGCGCTCAACGGCTCCTATATCGGAGGCAACCATCTCGACCCCGAGACCTACGGCTCGCTTATCGAGAAATACAAGGTGACGCAGCTCTTCCTCGTTCCGCCGGTGAATATAATGCGCTTTGCCGACTCTGACACGATAAGAAAGCACGACCTGTCCAGTGTGAACTTCATCTGGGCGACCGGCGGTAAGCTTTCGAAGGACTATGTCCTCGCGATGCTCGACCTGTTCCCCGGCGTGAGGATAAAGACCTCCTACGGCGGCACGGAATTCTGCGCGGCCTGCTCCATCAGCTATGAGCTGACGCGGGACGATATTGAAAAGGATCCCCAGCTTCTGGAGAGCGCGGGCTATCTCGGCCAGTTTGCCGATGTGCGCCTTGTGGATGAAAACGGCTGCGACGTGCCCGCAGGTCAGCCCGGCGAGCTCTGGGTGTCCTCGCCGTTTGTCATGTACGGCTATCTTGACGACCCCATTTCCACCGCGGAGGTACTGACCGACGGCTGGTACCACACCGGAGACGTCTTCCGTCAGGACGAAAGAGGTCTGTACTTCTTCCTCGACCGCATCAGTGCGATGATAAAAACCGGCGGAGAAAATGTCTACCCGAACGAGGTGGAGTCCGTGCTGCGCAAGCACCCCAGCGTTATGGACTGCGCGGTCTTCTCCGTCCCCGACCCCAAGTGGGGCGAAGCGGTCGCCGCCGCTTTGGTTCCGGAGGACGGCAGCATAGACCTCCGCGATGTCCATGCCTTCGCCAAGGAGAATCTCGCGGGCTACCGCAAGCCGCAGTATTACACTGTGCTCAGCGAGCTGCCCAAGACCGCGTCCGGAAAAACAGACCGCCGCGCACTGAAAGAATCGAACAGCTGCACGCTCACAAGTATAAAAGAGTTAGAGTAATACCATAGATAACAGGAGAAAGAACAATGTTGGAAGCAATAAAAGAAATAGTCGGCGAAAGCAGGTTTTTCACCGCCGACGCAATAGGCGCAGACTACTGCCATGACGAGTGCCCGGGCGTTGCCGGGACTCCCGACGCCGTAGCCGAGGTCACAAGCACCGAACAGGCCGCCGCCGTCGTGAAGCTCTGCGCCGAAGCAGGCGTCCCCGTCACCGTGCGCGGCGCGGGCACCGGCCAAGCCGGTGGCTCCGTCCCCGTCGATGGCGGCGTAGTCCTCTCCCTCAAGGCCATGGATCAGATCCTTGAATTTGATGAAGCCGCGCGCACCCTGCGCGTCCAGCCCGGCGTCCTGCTTCAGGACGTCAAGGCTGAGGCCGAGAAGCACGGCCTGTATTATCCCCCCGACCCCGGTGAGAAGACTGCCACCATCGGCGGCAACGCCGCGACCAATGCCTCTGGCCCCTACGCCGTCAAGTATGGCTCGACCAGAGACTATGTCGCCGCCCTCACCGTCGTCCGTGCTGACGGCAGCACGGAGACTCTCAGCGGCGTAGACCTTGAGTCTGTCATAGGCAGCGAGGGTACTCTGGCCGTCATCACAGAGCTCACTCTCAGGCTCATAGACAAGCCCAATGCCGATGCTATCCTGCTCTTCCCGTTCATGGATACCGAGACCTGCCTCAATGCCGCCAACGCCCTGCTGGCAAAGGACTATGCCCCCGCCGTCGTCGAGTACATGGATACCGACATTGTGGAGTTCTCCGGCAATGTTACCGGCAACCCCGTGTTCCCCGTCGAGATGGACGGCGAGCGCGTCGGCGCGACGCTCATGCTCACCCTTGAGGGCGAGGACGATGACTCCGTCATGGAAAAGATGGAGGAGATCGCGGAGCTGGCCGAGGAGATTGAGTGCCTCGACATCCTCGTCGGCGACACCCCGACCATGAAGCGCGAGTTCTGGGCAGCGCATGACGCATTCCACACCTCCATGGAGAGCGGAGCCAAAAACGCAATCGAGTATAACATCACCGTCCCGGCGGAGAAGATCGCCGAGATGGTGGAGTATTCCAAGGCCGAGGGCGAAGCCAAGGGTCTCAAGGTCATGGCCTATGCCCATGTCGGCAGCGGCGGGATGCACATCCATGCCGTGTCCGACGGTGAGAAAGCAGAGTTCGCGGCAAAGGTCATAGAGCTCGCGGCGCTTATTTACGGAAAGTGTTCAGAGCTTGGCGGCAGCATCCGCGGCGAATACGGCATCGGCTGCGCGAAGAAGCAGTACCTCGGTGCTGAGGCGCTCGATAAGTTCAGCGCGCTCAAGGCAAAATATGATCCCAAGGGGATACTCAATCCCGGAAAGGCGGCAGAATAATGCTTAAAATACTGTGCTGTGTAAAGCAGGTCCCGGATGTTGACCAGATGCGGATGGACCCGGAGACGGGAAACCTCATCCGCGCAGGTGTCCCGGCGATACTCAACCCTCAGGACGCAAACGCCCTCTCCGCGGCCGTCAAGGTCAAGGAGCAGTACGGCGCCGAGATCACCCTCATCACGATGGGACCCCCGAACGCCGAGGCTGCGCTGCGTGAATGCCTCGCAGTCGGCGCGGACAAGGCCGTGCTCGTCACCGACCGCGCCTTCGGCAACGCCGACACCCTCGCGACCAGCTATTCCATCATGTCCGCCGCGGCCACTCAGGGCAGCTACGACATGATCTTCTGCGGCAAGGAATCTCTCGACGGCGCGACCGGACAGATGGGCGCGCAGCTTGCCCAGCGCTTCGGCGCGGCTCAGGTCACCTCTACTCTCCTCATCAAGGAAGTGAACGAAGAGGCCAGGACCGCCGTAGTCGAGCGCGAGCTTGAGGACGGCATAGAGACGTTTGAAGTGAAGCTCCCCTGCCTGTTCACGATAGAGAAGCAGAACTACCCCGCGCGCATCCCCAACCTCAAGGGCAAGATGGCCGCGAAGAAAGCGTCCATCACCACGATCACCTCGAACGACATCCCCGGCCTTGACCGTGAGCGTATAGGCGACGCGGGTTCTCCGACGAAGGTCCCCCGTATGTTCCCGCCTGTTATGCCCGAACCCGGCGTTATAGTCGACGAGGGCAGCGCGGAAGCGAACGCGGCCAAGCTGCTTGAGATAATGAAGGGCTGAGGAGGTGCAGAGAATGGATAAGAGCAATTACAGGAATATGTGGGTACACGTCGAGCATGACGGAGAGAAGATACACCCCGTTACGCTTGAGCTGTGCAGCGAGATAAGAAAGCTCTGCGACCAGTCCGGAGATAAGCTCATCGCCGTGAGTGCGGGCGAGCTACCGGAGTCCGAGCTGGAAAAGCTGCGCGGCTGCGGCGCCGACGGCGTCATCATCGCGACAGGCAAGGGCTATGCCCGCTACAGCACCGAGGCATACTCCGACCTCTATGTTCAGCTCGTGAACAAGTATACGCCCTCGGCGGTGTTCGTCGGCGCGACGGTGAACGGGCGCGACTTTGCCCCGCACTTTGCCGCCTGCCTTGAGACGGGCTGCACCTCCGACGCGACCGAGCTTATATACAACCCTGAGACCAAGGACATCGAGTTCGTAGAACCGGCAGCCGGCGGCAAGATCATGGCAGTCATCACGATCCCCGTGCTGCGCCCGCAGGTCGGCACGATACGCCCGGGCACGTTCAAGATAGTCCCGGCAGGCAAGCGCGAGAGCTTCGAGATCATCCACGAGAGCATAGGCTTCGATGAGGAGAAGATCCGCACGAAGCTGCTGGAGTACAAGGCCAACGACTTTGACCCCGAGCTTGACATCGCAAGCTGCGAGACGATAGTCTGCGTCGGCAACGGCGTGAAGGACGAGAGCCTCGATAAGTACAGAGAGCTTGCAAAGCTGCTCGGCGGCAAGCTTGCCGGCACGCGCCCGGTCGTTGACCGTGAGCTGCTGCCGTATAAGCTGCAGGTCGGCCAGTCCGGCGTGATGGTAAAGCCGAAGCTGTACATAGGCTTCGGTGTATCCGGAGCTGTGAACCACGTGACCGGCGTCGATGCGGAGCTCTTCATCGCGGTCAACAAGGATGCCAACGCACCCATCTTCAACTACTGCGACTACGGCGTCGTCGGCGATATGGATGAAGTCTGCGATCACATGATCAAACTGCTCAAAAAATAAAATGACCCGACCCGAAGAAATACTGAGAGGACTATGGACTTTCCCCATAGTCCTCCCGGACAGCCCGCTGAAGTGGCTCAACTGCTATGTGGTAAAGGCTGAAAACGGCGGCAGGAACCTCCTTGTCGACACGGGCTTTTATCATCCCGACTGCATCGCCGCGCTCAACGAGGGGATGGCGGCGCTCGACCTGCGCCCTGAAAACACGGACGTTTTCATCACTCATATGCACACGGATCACACTGGCAACGCCGCATATCTGCAAAAGCGGGGCTGCCGCATCCTTATGAGTGAGATAGATTACTGGCTCCAGCATGACGGTGTGGAAAAGAACTGGCAGACTAATGCCGAGAAGATGCGCGCCGCGGGACTTCCCGGGGATGTTATGGAGCAGATACGCGCAACGAACCGCGCCGTGATATACACCTCCGGTACGTTCAGCGCCGACGGAGTGAACGACGGCGATGTCCTCTCCTACGGAGATTATAATTTCAAAGCGATCCATACCCCGGGACACACCCCGGGGCACATGTGTTTATATGACAGCGTCAGCCGCACCCTGATATCCGGGGATCATGTGCTCTTTGATATTTCCCCGAACATCTGCTCATGGACGTGTATGTCAGACCCGCTCGGGCGGTACATGGACAGCCTTGAGCGCATCAAAGCGCTGCCGGTGGAGCACGTGCTCCCCAGTCACAGAACAGTGCAGGAGAGCACGCTGCGCGAAAGAGCGGATCAGCTTCTCGCGCATCACAGACGGCGTCTTGACGACGCGGAGCGCGTCATCGGCGAGCACCCCGGCCTGAACGCATACCAGATAGCCGGTATGATGCAGTGGAAGATACGCGCCAAAGACTGGGATGATTTCCCTCCCGGTCAAAAATACTTCGCGATGAGCGAGACTCTGGCGCATCTGGAGCATCTGCTTTTGGAGGGCAGGATACAGAAAGAACAGGCCGGAGACGAAGCCCCGGTGTACCTGATAAAATAAGAAAGGATGTGAAGCCGCATGGGATTAAAAGCAGAACAGTCGCAAAAGCAAAGCACCGTTGTGACCCAGCGGCTGATACAGAACCTTGAAGTTCTCCAGATGTCGTCTCTCGAGCTTGAAGAATATATCTGCAATGAAGCAACGGATAATCCCGTTATCGACATCGACGCTTTTCAACTGCGGGAGCTGAGGAGCAAGGAGGAGTGGCTGCGGCAGAATGACCGCAGCATCGGCGGCAGCGCCGCCGGTCAGGATGAGCGGGATCCGCCCGACGCATGGGAACCGGCGGAGAAGCGGCGCCATGGCAGCTCCCTGCAGGAGCACCTGCGCGCACAGCTCTATTCGCTCAAGCTGAGTGAAAGTGACCGGCTCATCACGAATTATCTCATTTACTGCGTCGATTCAAAGGGCTTTCTTGATGAGGACATTGCGGAGACCGCCCTGCTCCTGAATGCCGCCCCGGCTGACGTGGAGCGCTGCATTGAGCGGCTGCGCGGATTATCTCCCACCGGCATCTGCGCCAAAAACGTGCAGGAGTGTCTGAAGCTCCAGATCGAGCAGGGGGACGGCGATCCCGTCTCTCTTGCCATCGTCGGCGGATATCTTGATCATCTGGCGAAAGGGCATTTTTCCAGCATTGCAAACAGGCTCGGCGTCTCTGTTGCCGAGGTCCGCGCCGCCGCGGAGAAAATAAGGGCGCTCTCCCCCATACCCGCGGCAGGCTTTGATACCGGGGAGGAGACTTTATATATCACACCTGATGCCAAAATAAGCGTGACCGATGGCAAGATAGACATATCGATCTGCAATTCATATCTGCCGCAGCTGCGTATAGACCGATACTATTCTGAGCTGTACGATTCCACCGAGGACGAAGCATTGAAGGCTTATCTCGATAAGCGTCTGAAGTCCGCAGCCCAGCTCGTCCAGAGCATTTCCCAGCGTGAGCAGACCCTGATGGATTGTCTGGCCGTCATATGTGAAATACAAAAGGATTATATTCTGAAGAAAAGCAGCTCGCTGTCTCCGATGAGAATGAACGACGTTGCCGAACGTATGGGCGTGCACGTCTCCACCGTCAGCCGGGCTGTAAAAGGCAAGTACGCAGACTTCAACGGGAACATTATCGCCATCAAGGATATGTTTTCTCTCAAGGCAAGCCGTCAGGATCAGGATGCAAAATCTGCCGACATGATAAAGAAGTTCATTCAGCGGCAGATAGCGCAGGAGGACAAGCGTTCGCCGCTCTCGGATCAGCAGCTGTGCAGTAGCCTTGCGGAAAACGGCGTCAATATATCGCGCCGTCTGGTCGCGAAATACAGAGAGGGGCTTGGCATCCCAAGCTCCATGCGCAGAAAAACGGTGTGAGCACATCCGCAAAATAAATGCGCAGAAAAATGCAGAGCGGTATGATCCGCTCTGCATTTTTTCTGCGCATAGACAGCGCCGCTTTATATTCAGAATGAGAATATCGAGTCGTCGTTCTCGACCCAGTCGCTGACAGGGATCGTGCGGTACTCGGTCGGGGTGATGCGGATGATGACACGGTCTATCCCGGCATTTATGATCTGCCGCTTGCACATTGAGCAGCTCATCGCGTCGGAGAGCAGTTCATTCGTCGCGGCGTCGCGCCCCACAAGATAGAGCGACGCGCCTATCATGTCCTGCCGGGAAGCGGAGATGATCGCGTTTGCCTCGGCGTGGACGGAGCGGCAAAGCTCATAGCGCTCGCCGGAGGGGATCCTCAGCGTTTCGCGCGTGCAGGTGCCGATGTCTGAGCAGTTGCGTCTGCCGCGCGGCGCGCCGTTATAGCCGGTGGAAATTATCTCGTCATTGCGCACGATTATCGCGCCGTATTTACGGCGCAGACAGGTGGAGCGCTCCAGCACCGCGTCGGCAATATCGAGGTAGTAGTTCTGCTTGCTTGTCCTGTTATCCATGGCGTGTCCTCCGGACGGATATATATTCGCTCCATACGCGGAGCCACATTAAATATACAATACCCGGAGGATCGCGTCAAGTGAACAGCTTATCAGGCCTTATCCCCGGCCTTTTCCTTAAGCTCACGGTCGATCTCGGCGGCGTACAGAAGCGAATCGGTAATGCTCTTGAGCTGCGCCTGCTGGCTGTGCGCGTCGACCTTGACGCGGTTTCGCTCATTGTGCGTCATGCAGCCCGCGCCGTTCACGCAGCCGCCGACGCATGCCATGCCCTCGACGAAGTTAGCATCGAGCTTTCCTCTCGCAGCCTTCATCAGCGCAAGCTTGCACTCTTCAATGCCGTTGCAGCTGAGCGGCTTGAGTTCAAAGTCTATCCCCTGCTCCTTCAGCGCCTCGGCGGCAGCCTCGGCAAGCCCGCCGCAGTGGGCAAATATGCGCCCGTAGCCGGAGGCGTTGTTGAGCACCGTCTCTTCCATCGCGCCGACATCAAGCTCGCGGCTGTCGAACATGGCCTGAAGCTCCTCAAAGGTGAGCACACAGTCGACGTACTTGTGTACCTCAGGCAGCTGGAACTCACCCTTTTTCGCCGTGCAGGGGCCTATGAACACCGTCTTCGCCTCGGGGTCCTTTTCCTTTATGCGCTTTGCTATCGTCGCCATCGGGGACATGTTGTGCGATATATTCTCCTGAAGCTCCGGGAAGCTCTTGCGTATATAGCTCACGAAGGCCGGGCAGCAGGAGCTGGTGAGGAAGCCGCGCTCGGCAAGCTCCGCGGCCTCGTTGTAGGCGACCATGTCCGCGCCGAGCGCCGCTTCGAGCACATCGCAGAAGCCAAGAGCCTTGATGGCCGTGATGACCTGGCCGGGCTTTGCATAGGTGAACTGGCTGACGATCGCCGGGGCGACTACCGCGTAAACGCGGTCGCAGTTCTTGAGCATCTTTATCGCGTCGAGAATGAAGGACTTATCCGACAGTGCGCCGAACGGGCACTGGTAAACACACGCGCCGCAGGAGATGCACTTGCTGTTGTCGATCTTGACGGTGCCGTCCTCGTTCATGGATATCGCGCCGATCTTGCAGGCGTTCTGGCAGGGGCGCTTGCGGTTGTATATAGCGGAGTAGGGGCAGACGGCGGCGCACTTGCCGCAGTTGATGCACTTGCTCTTGTCAATGTGCGCGTGGTGGAACTCATCGTGCGTTATCGCGCCGCGCGGGCAGGCGTCCTCGCAGCGGTGCGCGATGCAGCCGCGGCAGGCCTCCGTCACGGTGTAGCCCCCGGTCGGGCAGTCGTCGCAGGCGATGTCGAGCGTTTCAATGACGTTCGGGTTGTTCCTGTCCCCGCCCGCGGCGAGCTTGACGCGCTCAGCTAATATCGCGCGCTCCTTGTATACGCAGCAGCGCATCGTCGGCGTCTTGCCGGAGATTATTTCCTTCGGGATGTCAAGGAGTGTTTCATAGAAATCGGAGTCCCACGCATGCTTTGCGACCGTGCGCAGAACCTTATATTTGAGATGCTGGACCTTAGTATCGAATTTATACATCTTTTTCATCCTTCCGATAGAGGCGTTAAGAAATTGTTATAATTATTTCTTTAACAATCATCTGCGTACATTATATAATAAAGCATTTGGTTTGTCCAGATTAAACAAAATGGAAACAGAACATTTGTATGGAACTATAAAACAGACAGTCACGACAGTATGTTTAAATTGCTCCTTTATGTTTATTTAGACAGGCATATATGCTCATGTCAGATGACAGTGTCGGCATTGCATAAGCTGCCGCCCTGTGTTATTATAGCCGCAGGAGTTGACCGATTTGAAACTGAAGAAAATCTTACCTATAATAGTTCTGGCGGCGCTGCTCATCTTTGCGCTCCTGCCCGGAGAGCAGAGCACGGACGTCGGCATTATCGGCGGCGCGGACGGCCCCACCGCCATCTTCGTCACCTCGCCGACGGACAGTCCATCCGGCGATACCGCCGCCGAACCGGCAGAGCCCGACTCGGTGCAGATACATGAGGACGGCGCATATACTACCAAAGAGGACGTTGCCCTTTATATCCACGCCTACGGCTGCCTGCCGTCGAACTTCGTCACGAAGGACGAGGCGAAGCAGGCCGGCTGGGAGGGCGGCTCGCTTGAAAAATGCCTGCCGGGCAAGTGCATCGGCGGCGACCGCTTCGGCAACCGCGAGGGGCTTCTGCCCGACGCTCCGGGACGGACATGGACAGAGTGCGATATCAACACCCTCGGCGCGTCGTCACGCGGAGCGGAGCGCATCGTCTTTTCCAATGACGGGCTCATCTATTACACCGGCGACCATTACGACAGCTTCGAGCTGCTCTACGGCTGAAGTTCATATGATGCGAAAGACCGCCCCGGCTGATCGAACGGATCAGCTGGGGCGGTCTTTTTGTACGCTCGTGTGTACTTATCTTTTCTTCGCCGCGTAGAGGAACATCCATACGACGATCACTACCAGCGCAAAGATGACGATGATGCCGAGCACCGCATTGAATGCGCCGCTGACGATGCTTATCGCGCCGCTTATCAGCTTTGCCGCCAGTATGAGCACACCGACCGCAACTGCCAGTGCAATGACGATGCTGATTATCTTATTCTTGTTCATTCCGTCTCCCCTTTTCTTTCTATCGTCCCAAGCTTATCGAGCACCGAGATGAAATATTCCGGCAGCGCCGATTCGAAGCGCAGCTCCTCACCTGTCACCGGATGGATCAGGTGCAGTCTTCGAGCGTGGAGGCACTGACCCTCCAGCCCCTTATCCGGGCATTTCGCGCCGTACAGTCCATCGCCGAGCAGCGGGTGGCCAATACTGGCCATGTGAACCCGTATCTGGTGCGTCCGGCCCGTTTCAAGGCGGCACTGAATATGCGAATAGCCCCTGTATTCCGCCAGCAGCTTCCAGTGCGTTACGGCGGGTTTTGAGTTCTTTTCCGTCACGGCCATGCGCTTGCGGTCGAACGGGTGGCGGCCTATAGGCTTGTCGATGACCCCGGAGTCCTCGCGCATATGGCCGGTGACCACCGCTTCATACTCTCTGTACAGGCTGTGATCCGACAGCTGCGCTGACAGTCCCTTGTGCGCCATGTCGTTCTTTGCCGCAACGATGAGCCCCGATGTGTCCTTATCGATACGGTGGACTATGCCGGGACGGCGCTCTCCGCCGATGCCGGAGAGGCTGTCCCCGCAATGGTACATCAGCGCGTTTACAAGTGTGCCGTCCGGGTGCCCCGGAGCCGGGTGAACCACCATGCCGCGGGGCTTGTTGATAACGATAATGTCCGCATCCTCATAGACGACGTCGAGCGGGATATCCTGCGCTTCAAGCGGAATGTCCTGCGTTTCAGGAAGGAACAGCTCGATCACGTCCCCGGCATTTCCGCGGTAATTCTTCTTCAGCGGCCGGCCGTCAAGCAGGACTGCCCCGGAGTCCAGACATTTCTGGATCTGGCTGCGTGAATACTGCGGCAGAATACGGGCAAGGAGAGCGTCGATACGTTCTCCGCTCTCCTCGATTGTTATTTGTATTACGCCCTCGTCCATTACTTGAACTCGTTGAGTATATCGTCAAGGTCAAAGTCCGTGCTGCTCTTCGCGGGTGCGGCAGGCTGCGCGGGCTTCTGAGGTGCGGGTACGCTCTGTCTGACGGGCTGCTTAGCAGGCTGTGCTGTCTGGGCAGGCTGCGCCGCGGGGCGCGTATAGCTCTGCGCGGGCTGAGCGGCGGGACGGGCAGTGTTCTGCGCCTCGGCTGCCGGACGGCGCTGCGGAGCGGACTGCGGTGCTGCCTGCCTTACGGGCGGGGTATATTTCGGTGCGTCGGCACCCATGGCCTTTGCGGCATAGCTGCTCGAACGCTGGGTCTCCGCCTTGGCATTGGCCTTTTCCCACTCGGCAAAGGGGTCGGATGCGTCGACCTGCTGTGCTCTCGGCGCAGGCGTCTGAGCGGCGGGTCTTGCGGAACGGGGCTCGCGCTGCGCCTTATAGCGCTCGTACTCCTCCTCATACTCGGCCTGACGGCTCTTCTTCGCGGCACGGGGAGCGGCGTTTTTCTCCTTCTTCATGGCGCTGAGCTTGTCGCGCAGGCTCGGGCGCGGAGAAGCGTCCTCCTCGTCCTCATCATCCTCGAATTCTTCGTCCTCAAGGTCGTCATCCTCGGGCTTTTCAAAAATCATGGCGAGGACAAACACGATGGCGAACACGGTTATGAACACATCGGCAACGTTGAAGATGGCGAAATTGAACAGCTCCACCTTGAACATGTCCTGCACGTAGCCGTAGATAACGCGGTCGATGCAGTTAGCCAGACCTCCCGCGGTGACGAGCACAAGGCTCCAGCGGGAAACCTTACCGGAGATGAAGTTCGTTGCCAGTGCGATGATGACGAGCACGGTGAACACGCCGGTGGCAATGATGAAATAGATGCGCGCGCCGCTGCCGCTCAGGAAGCTGAAGGCAGCCCCGTCATTATGGACGTTCACAAGACTAATGACGCCGGGGATGAATTTGACGATATCGGTGCCGAACAGGGTGTTCTGGACCCAGTACTTGACTGCCTGATCCAGAATGATGACAAGCAGGCCGACTATTGAATACAGCATATTGATCTCCTATCTGCCGGACGGAAAACCCGGCGCGTGGAATGGATGAAGCCAGTCAGGCTCAGAGCTTCGCCACGACTGCGGCGCAGCGGGGGCACAGGCCGGTCCCGTCCTGCGGAGTCTCGGAGTGCATCCAGCAGCGCGGGCACTTAGTGCCGGGCGCTTCGGTGACAGAGATCTCCAGACCGGGGTTCTTAACACCGGCACCGGTGACAGCGTCTGCGTCGGCCTCACCGTCCTCGGTGATGAGGCACTTGGAGACGATGAAGAGCTCGGAGAGATTCATGGAGCGTACCTCATCCAGCGCCTGCTTTGAGCTCTCGTCCTTCACGCGCAGGGTGACGGCAGCCTCAAGTGGCTTGCCGATGCGCTTTGCGCCGCGGGCGGCTTCGAGCACGCCGTTAACATCGTCACGCAGGGCGCTGAGCTTATCCCAGCGCGCCATCTCTTCATCGCTCAGGGCATAGTCCTCAAAGGGCTTGTTCATGACATTGAAGAGAACGTTGCGCTCATCGTCGCCCTTGCGGTGCGGCATGGCCTGCCAGATCTCATCGCAGGTGAAGGCGAGGATCGGGGCGAACATCTTGGTCATGCTGTCAAGGATCAGGTACAGAGCGGTCTGGGCGCTGCGGCGCTTGAGGCCGTTCTTCTCCTCGCAGTAAAGGCGATCCTTGATGATATCGAGATAGAAGCTTGAAAGCTCTACAACGCAGAAGTCATTGATCGCGTGGGAGACGGTATGGAACTCATAATCGTCATAGCCCTTGGCGACCTCGCCGATCAGCTCATTGAGCTTGGTGATAGCCCAGCGGTCGAGAGGGAGCATATCCGCAGGGGCGACCAGATCGTCAGCATCGAAGCCGTCGAGGTTGCCGAGGCAGTAGCGCGCGGTGTTGCGGAACTTGAGATAGTTCTGGCTGAGCTGCTTGAAGATGGTCTCGGAGCAGCGGACGTCAACATGATAATCGGCGGAGCCTGCCCAGAGGCGGACGATATCCGCGCCGAATTCCTTGACCATATCGGCAGGATCGACGCCGTTGCCAAGGGACTTGTGCATCGCGCGGCCTTCGCCGTCGACAGTCCAGCCGTGGGTCAGGCACTCTTTATACGGTGCGCCCTTGCCCAGCGCGCCGACTGCGACGAGCAGGGAGGACTGGAACCAGCCGCGATACTGGTCGCCGCCCTCAAGGTACATATCGGACGGCCAGAAGCCCTGATCGCGCTGCATGGAAGCATAGTGCGTGGAGCCGGAATCGAACCAGCCGTCAAGAGTATCGGTCTCCTTGGTGAAGTGTGTACCGCCGCAGTGCGGGCACTTGAAGCCGGCGGGCAGGATATCCGCCGCTTCCTTCTCGAACCATGCGTTGGAGCCTTCCTTTTCAAACAGGCTCGCGACGGCCTCGATGCTCTCCTCTGTGCAGACGGGCTTCTTGCAGTCCTCGCAGTAGAACACGGGGATGGGCAGACCCCAGCGGCGCTGACGGGAGATGCACCAGTCCTTGCGCTCGCGGATCATCGCGCCCATGCGGTCCTTGCCCCATGCGGGCAGCCAACGGACGTTCTCGCAGGCGGCGATGGCCTCGTCCTTAAAGGAGTCGACAGAGCAGAACCACTGCGGGGTGGCGCGGAAGATGATGGGGCTCTTGCAGCGCCAGCAGTGCGGATAGCTGTGGACGATCTCTTCAGAAGCAAAGAGAACGCCGCTTTCCTTCATATCGTTAAGGATGATGGGGTTTGATTCATCGGTCTTGAGACCGGCGTACTTGCCGGCATAATCGGTGTGGCGTCCCTGATCGTCCACGGGGACGACCATGTCCATGCCATAGCGCATGCAGGTCTGATAGTCGTCAGCGCCGAATCCGGGAGCGGTATGGACGCAGCCGGTACCGGAATCCATGGTGACGTAATCGGCCAGAACGAGGCGGGAGGTCTTGGGCAGGAAAGGATGAGAGGCCAGCATATTCTCGAAGAAGCGGCCGGGGTGGGTCTCGATGATCTCATAGCTGTCAAAGCCGCCGATCTTCATGACCTTATCGGTCAGGGCTTCGGCCATGATGTACATCTCGCCGTTGGGCGCCTTGACGATGGCATACTGCTCATCCGGGTGCAGGGCGATGGCGAGGTTGCCGGGGAGTGTCCAGATGGTCGTAGTCCAGATGACGAAGAAGAGCTTGCTCTTATCGATGTTCGCGAGCTTGCCGTGATCGTCGTTCATCGGGAACTTGACATAGACGGTGGTGCAGGGATCGTCCTGATATTCGATCTCGGCCTCGGCGAGAGCGGTCTCGTCCTTGGCGCACCAGTAGACGGGCTTGAGCCCCTTATAGATATGGCCGTTGCGGTACATCTTGCCGAACACGCGGACTTCATCAGCTTCGAAGCCCTTGTTCATGGTCTTATAGGGGTGCTCCCAGTCGCCGACGACGCCGAGGCGCTTGAAGCCCTCCATCTGGAGGCCGATGTACTTTTCGGCATAGTCATGGCAGGCGGAGCGGAAATCCGCGACGCTCATGGCCTTATGGTTGAGCTTCTGCTCCTTGATGATGGCGGACTCGATGGGCATGCCGTGGTTATCCCAGCCGGGGATATAGGGGGTATAATAGCCGCGCATGGCGTAGGAACGGACGATAAAGTCCTTGAGTGCCTTATTGAGCGCGTGACCCATGTGGATCTTACCATTGGAAAACGGAGGGCCGTCATGCAGGGAAAAGCGCGGATGGCCTTCGTTCTTCTTGAGCATCTCATTATAAATATCCTGCTCCTCCCAGCGCTTGAGCATCTCGGGTTCGCGCTTGGGCAGACCCGCGCGCATGGGAAAGTCAGTCTTCGGCAGATTGAGGGTGGCGTTAAAATCCTGTGACATAGCTGTATAGTCTCCTGTCTATCTTCTTTATATCAAAAAGTCTAAGGGGGCGCGCGCAGTCGCGCTCGCCCCGCTGGAAAAGTCGGAAAAGATCAAAGGGAAAAAGACTGCGTGCTGTCAAGCTTGCGCTGACGGGCAGGCGCCGCGGGAGCCGTCTTCACCGGGGGGATATCTATCTGTATTGACGGATCGGCCTGTCTTCGCGAGGCGCTGTTCTCAATGCTGCGCACGGTATCATCCACAGAAACGGCAGGCTTCGCCTCCGCCGCCTGCGGCAGAATGCCGCTTGCGACACTGTCGATATTCTTGAGCTGGGTATTGCAGATGGCGCGGGCGGCTTCGATGAACTTCGCGGTCGCGGCCTTTGCGGTCTCAAGGCGCTTCTCTTCAGCAGCGGTCTGCTCCTGGATGCTGCCGACAGCAAGTTTGACCTGCTTATCAGCGTCGGCGATCATGGCGGCGGCGCGGGTGCGGGCGTCAGCCTCGATCTGCACGGCGAGCTTCTGCGCGGAGATAACGGCCAGATTCAGTGCTTCCTCATTGGCGCGGTATTCCTCTATCTTATCAACAAGGACCTTCATCTTACTCTTGAGGACGGAGTTTTCCTTCTGAGCGGCCGTGATATCATCGGCGATCTCCTCAAGGAAATTATCAACGGAGGCCATGTCATAGCCGCCTATGCGGGATTTTTCAAAAGTCTTTTCACGGATATCCTGTGCAGTGATCATATTCTTATCCACCTTTCATCCATTCTGTATTTATCAGAAGTAGTGCCCCGCGCTCTCGCTCTGGTCGTGCTGCGCGCCCAGAATATCAACATTCGACGGGGTGATAAAATAGGTCTTTGCCGAGACCGGGGTAATCTTGCCTTGCAGGGCAAAGGCAATGCCGGAAAGAAAGTCCAGCAATCTGCGCGCCATATCTCCCTGCACGCCCTCCAAGGTCATAACGACCGTCAGATTCTGATTGAGATAATTGACCAGCTCACCGGCTTCATCGAAGCTCTTGGGGCTGAACAGGATGACCGAGGTGTCCTTTCCGCCGAAGTTCACTGTGCGCTCCCTCGGCGCCGTCCTCGGGCGGGCGGCCTTCTTTATGCCGAGATTGCCGAATATCCCGCCTCCACCGGCGGGCGCTTCCTGCGCCGCAGGCTTCTGCGTCGGGTCCTCAGCGGGAAGCGGCGTATCATCCGCAAAGGAGCTTTCAAAAAACTTCTGCGCCTGACTCACCGCCGGTTTCGACGCGGGCGCTTCGGGCTTTGCCTTCGGCTGGGGCTTGAAGCTCGGGTCGGCACCCTCGAAGAAATCCTCATCGTCGTCATACGGCTGGGTGAGTTCTTTTAACTTATCCATGAAACCCATGGCAATCCTCCAATGAACAAATGCTCGGGCGAACTTGGGTCACGCCTTTTTCTCCGGGTACAGGCGCTTGCCGAAGATGGCAGTGCCGAGCCGGATCATGTTCGCTCCGCAGGAAATGGCGGCCTGATAATCGCCGCTCATACCCATAGACATAAAGTCCATAACTACATTATCGTATTTTTTTGCGCCATTGTCAATAAAAAGCTGATGCATAAGATTAAAATACGGTAAATTTTCGTCCGGGAAACGGCAAATCGGGGGTACCGCCATGAGTCCGCGCACCCTCAGACCGGGAAAATCGCCCGCTTTTTTCAAAAGCTCCGGCAAATTTTCGGGCGCAATCCCGGATTTCGACGCCTCCCCGGCGACGTTTACCTCCAGCAGGATATCCTGCACGATGCCCTTTTTCTCCGCCTCGCGGCTTATCGCGCTCATAAGCTCGACGCTGTCGACGCTGTGGATGAGCTGCGCAAGGCCGACGATCTGCTTTACCTTATTGCGCTGGAGATGGCCGATGAAGTGCAGCTGCGCGCCCTCATATGCGCCGAGTGCGTTTTTCTCCAGCAGCTCCTGAACGCGGTTTTCGCCGCAGGCCGTGAGCCCTGCGGCGATCGCCTCGCGCACGCGGGCGGCGTCGTTCATCTTGGTCGCGCCGATGAGCAGGACATCCCGCTCGTCCCGCCCGGCGTCTTTCGCCGCGCGCGCTATATTTTCTCTCACCTTGGTGAGATTTTCCGCTATCGTCATTGTGTCAGCACCTTTCCCTCATATATGTCTGTTCCGGAAAGAATGACCCGTTCGCCCTCCCTGAGGGCATCGCCGCTGCCGTTGGGGTCGGCAAGGCAGCAGTCCTTATCGCTGTATATAAGCTCCGCGCCGCGCCGCTCAACGACGCCTGCGCAGAGAACATAGACATAATCCGTGCCGTCCGCATCGTGCCGGACGGCCTGTGCGGGCAGCTTCAGCCCGCGGTGCTCCGAAAACACAATCTCGGCCTTCGTTTTCCTCAGGCTCAGATAATCCGCCCCGCCCTCGGTCAGACGCAGCAGGATGAACCGGCGCCCGCTCTCATCGCTGACGCTTACAGCGCGGGCGCTCACCGTTTCTTCAAAGCCGTCAAAGCGCACACGGCACTCCCCGGTTCGTATGCTCTCCCCCGCCGTATCGGCGTAGGCGGCATAGTACCAGTCGAAGCCCGAGACGAGCCGCCCGCCGCTCTTCCCGCTCTCCGCGGGAGATGCCGCAAGGAGCCTGTCCAGAGCCGCGGCGTCAGTTTCCTCGGGCGCTTCGGGCGCGAGAGCCTCGAAGCCGTCGGTCTGCGAGAAGAACACGCAGCTGTGCCCGGTGAGCTCCCGAGTGCCGTCCGGGAGGGCTATGGCCGTCCCCGCCGGGAGACGCAGACCGTTCTCCGCGGCGGGCACAAGCTCCGCTCCGCGCGGAAGTACGCGCTCCCGGCGCAGGACTATCCCGTCAAGCTCCGCGCTCTCCGTCACGGTGACGGCGCTGACGGTCATAAGCTCCACGCCGTCCGCACTGCCGCGGAGCGCGGCTCCGGCATAGGCGCAGACGGCAAGGAACAGCAGCGACGAGAGCGACGAGAACACCCGTGACGACGTCACCGCTTATGTATCGCAGCTGTCAAGCTCGACAGGCTTCGAGGGAACAATGGTAGATATGGCATGCTTATAAATAAGCTGCTGCTTTCCGTCCGAGTCGAGCACGACCGTGAAGCCGTCAAAGCCGCGGACTATCCCATGAAGCTGGAAGCCGTTCATGAGGAACATCGTTACCATAAGCTTGTCTTTTCTAACCTGATTGAGGAAGCTATCCTGGAGATTCTGCGTTTTCTGCATTTCAGCCAACTCCTTTTTCTCGGAGCGGTCTTGCTGTCTGCCGCCCCGTCATAATGTGTCGCATCCGTCATCCGGGTGCCCGGCATTATGATACACGCGGGAGTGTAAAAACTCTGTCGAAGCGTGGCGGGCTTTTTCCATATCCGGGACTTTATCCCAGACGATGCGCAGCGCATCCTGCCATCTGCCGAACCACGTGAGCTGGCGCTTGGCGTAGCGGCGGCTGCTCTGCTTGATGAGATCAAAGGCCTCGCGCTCGGTAGTTTTCCCTTCGAGGAAAGCGGCGATCTCCTTATAGCCTATGGCCTGCATCGCGGTACACTTTGGCGAGAGCCCGGAGGCGAGAAGCGCTCTTACCTCATCAACAAGCCCCGCCTGTTCCATTGCGTCGACCCGCGCGTCGATGCGCGCATAGAGGTCGGCACGGCCGACGTAATTGAGGACGATACGCGCCGCGTCATAGCGCTTGGGGCGCGCGGCGGTGATGCGGTCATGCTCGGTAATGGTCGTGCCAGTAAGCAGATATATCTCTATGGCGCGCACGATACGCCGTTTGTCGCCTGAGTGGAGCTTTGCGGCGCGCTCGGGGTCGAACTGCGCAAGGCGCGCGAGCATCGCGTCCCCGCCGAGACTGTCATACTCCGCGCCCAGCTTATCGCGCAGGGCGTTGTCGGATGTATTATCGGCAAAATCGAGCCCGGAGATAAGCGAGTCTATATACAGCCCCGTGCCGCCGACGACTATCGGCAGCCTGCCGCGGGCGATGATATCATCGCAGCAGCGCGAGGCTTCCTCGACATAGCGCGCGACAGACCAGCTCTCGGCAGGGTCGGCGACATCGAGCATATGGTGTACGGCAGCGGCGCGCTCCTCTTTTGTCGCCTTGGCAGTGCCGATGTCCATGCGGCGGTATATCTGCATGGAGTCCGCCGAAACGATCTCTCCGCCGAGCACCTGCGCAAGCTCTATGCCAAGGCGTGTTTTGCCGGAGGCCGTGGGGCCTGCGACAACGACGATTCTGTTATCCATAGGCCGTCACACTATGCGCTTGAAGAGCTTGTCAAGGTCGCGCCGCGTCACAGTGACGGAGATAGGCCGGCCGTGCGGACAGTACTTTATCTGCCCGGAGAGGACAGCGTCCACAAGCGTTTCAAGCTCCTTTACGTCGGTATCCCACCCGGCCTTAATGGCGGCCTTGCAGGCGACGGTGTGGAGGATCTCATCACGCGCGGAATCGGGGTCGGGAGTCTTTCCGCCGTGCAGCTTTTCGCATATCTCCTCGACGGCGGCGGCAACGTCGGACGCGGCTATCCCCGCCGGGACGGCGCGGATGGCGTAGTCCCGCTCGCCGAAAGGCTCTATCTCAAAGCCGAACTCCGAGAGCAGCTCCCCGTTTTCCTCAAGGACGCGGCAGTCCTCGTCCGTCAGATGGAGCGTCACGCTCTCGAGCAGCGTCTGCGACATATTGCGCGCGCCGCGCTGTTTAAGGCGGTCAAAGTTCATCCGCTCGTGCGCGGCATGCTTGTCTATGAGCACAAGCTCCGTGCCGACTTCGACGATGATATAGGTCTTGAGAGCCTCCCCCACTATCTTGTGGTCGGGGATCGGCTGACTTTCAACATTTTGAACAGGTTTTTCCACAGCTTTGACCATGCTGTGGGCAGTTTCTTTAGGAATTTCAGTCGTTTCCGGTCGAATTTCGGTGGCCTGGCGGCCATTCGGCATATCGAGCCGGGTCTGGTAGGGTATCTCATACGCGCCGAGTGATGCCGCGGGGGCAGTTTCAACAGGCTTGGGAGCCGGTTTTGGCGTGTCCTTCACGGTATAGCCCTGCGCACGGAATTGCTCGGAAGTCATGCTGCGGTAGAAATCCGACTTCGGCGCGGGTGCGGTGGTCTGCGTCTGCGGCGGCGTGAAGGCCGCGCGCACAGGCGCGGGTATCGCCGCGGGGGACGGAGACTTCTTCTCCGCAGGCAGCGCGGCGGGGGCTTTTATCCTGTCCTCCCCCGTCAGGGCGGCGAGAGCGGCATGGTACACGACCTCGAACACGCGCCTTTCCTGAGAGAACTTGACCTCGGTCTTTGCCGGGTGGACATTCACATCGACCCCGGCGCAGCTGAGCTCAAGGTACATGACGCAGGCGGGATAGCGCCCGGTCAAAAGGCTGTTTTTATACGCCTGCTCGACCGCGGCCTGAAGAAGCGAAGAGCGGATATACCGGCCGTTGCAGTAAAAATACTGCGCGCTGCGGTTGCCGCGGCAGGCGGCGGGAGACGAGATGAAGCCGTTGACGCGCAGCTCCCCGTCCTCGCAGGAGCAGGGCAGCATGTCCTTTGCGATATCTCGCCCGAGCAGGGAGTACACCGCGGACTCGGCGCGCCCGTCGCCGGGGGAGAAGAACTCCTCCTTCCCGTCGCGGATGAAACGGACGGATATCTCGGGTCTCCCGAGAGCGCAGCGCAGCGCCGTCTGCACACAGGCGGAGGCCTCGCTGCGGTCGGATTTCAGAAACTTGAGCCGCGCGGGGGTGTTATAGAACAGCCCCTTGACGGCCATGACGGTGCCCTCCGGGCAGCCGGCAGGGCCCATGTCCTGAATGTCCCCGGCGGTCAGGGTGACGAAGGTGCCTTCATCGTCGCCGCGGCGGCGGGTGGTGAGCTCCACCTCGGACACGGCGGATATCGCCGCCAAAGCCTCACCGCGAAAGCCCATCGTGCCGATGGCTTCAAGCCCGTGCTCGTCATGGAGCTTCGAGGTGGCGTGGCGCAGGAACGCGACGCCCGCGTCCTCGGGCGCCATGCCGCAGCCGTCGTCCGTGACGCGGATGAACGGCGCGCCGCCGCCTTTTATTTCGACGGTGACGGACTTCGCCCCGGCGTCAAAGGAGTTTTCCATCAACTCCTTGATGACGGAGGCGGGACGCTCAACGACCTCGCCCGCAGCGATCATATCGGCAACGTGTGGGGAGAGTATATTTATAACGGCCATGAACATTTAACCTCGTGAGTCTATCTTTTAATTAGTGGACTATTATACATTATTTCAGTTGAAAGTTCCACTCCTTTTATGTTAAAATTAAATGCTATTCAGATTCGGATTCACAGGAGATTAACAATGCCTTACGAAAGAAAAACGATAGATATAAGCAGGATACACGAGCAGGAGGATATCTGCCGGCAGATATTCGACCGCGTCACCGCTGACGGGCAGCGCCCGCTCGCAATGGTAGACACCTACGGCTGCCAGCAGAACGAGGCCGACAGCGAGAAGCTGCGCGGTTATCTCAGCGAGATGGGCTACAGCTTCACGCAGGATGAGTTCCAGGCGGACGTGATAGTTGTGAACACCTGCGCGGTGCGCGAGCACGCGGAGATGCGCGTGCTCGGCAATGTCGGCGCGCTCAACCACACGAAGAAGAACAAGCCCGGCCAGATAATCGCCGTGTGCGGCTGCATGGTGCAGCAGGAGCACATGGCGGAGAAGATAAAAATGTCCTACCCCGTGGTCGATCTCGTGTTCGGGCCGCATGAGCTGTGGCGCTTCCCGGAGCTGCTGCTGCGGGTGATGGACAGCCACAAGCGCGTTTTCGCCACGGCGAAGGACGACGGAGCAGTCGCCGAGGGCATCCCGCTCAGGCGCGACGGCACGGTCAAGGCGTGGCTGTCGATCATGTACGGCTGCAACAACTTCTGCACCTACTGCGTCGTGCCCTACGTGCGCGGGCGCGAGCGGTCGAGAAAGCCGGAGGACATTCTCGAGGAGGCGCGCCAGCTCGTCAAAGAGGGCTACAAGGACATTACGCTGCTCGGTCAGAACGTCAATTCCTACGGCAAGGATCTCGGCAGCGGGGTGGATTTTGCAGATCTCCTGCGTATGGTGAACGATATTCCGGGTGACTTCCTCATCCGCTTTATGACGAGCCACCCGAAGGACGCGACCGAGAAGCTCTTCAAAACAATGGCCGAGTGCGAAAAGTGCGCGCATCAGCTGCACCTGCCCGTGCAGTCCGGCAGCGACAGGATACTCAAGCTCATGAACCGCAGCTATAACCGCGAGAAGTACCTGCATCAGGTTGCTCTGGCAAAGCGCTACATGCCCGACCTCGTGCTCACGACGGACATAATCGTCGGCTTCCCCGGCGAGACGGACGAGGACTTCGAGGACACGATAAGCCTCTGCGAAGAGGTGCGCTACGACGCGATGTTCACCTTCATCTACTCAAAGCGCGTCGGTACCCCGGCGGCGTCCATGCCCGACCCATACACGCGCGAGCAGAAGCAGAAGCATTTCGACCGGCTCACCGAGGTATCGAACCGCATCTCCGGTGAGAAGCACAAGGAATACGAGGGTAAGACGCTGCGCGTGCTCGTCGACGGCGAGACCGGGCGCGACGAATATAATCTCTCCAGCCGCACAAACGGCGGCAGGCTCGTCCACCTCAAGGGGGAGAGCAGCCTTATAGGAAAATTCATCGACGTGAAGATCACCGCCAGCAACACCTGGGCGCTGTACGGTGAGATAGTTTAACGCGCCCGGTAACCCCATTTAATGAAAGAGAGAAACTGTCATGGCTGAGCTTACACCCATGAAAAAGCAGTACAACGAAATAAAACAGCAGCATCAGGACTGCCTGCTGTTCTTCCGTCTCGGCGACTTTTACGAGATGTTCAACGACGACGCGAAGATCGCCTCGCGCGAGCTTGACCTCGCTCTGACGACGCGCGACCGTTCCGTTGAGGACCCCGACGAGCGCACACCGATGTGCGGAGTGCCGTACCACAGCGCTGAAGCCTACATCGCGCGGCTCATCGCCAAGGGCTACAAGGTCGCTATCTGCGAGCAGACAGAGGACCCGGCGCTGGCAAAGGGGCTTGTGCAGAGGGACGTCATACGCATAATCACACCCGGCACGGTGACGGAAAGCTCAATGCTCGAAGAGGGCAAGAGCACCTATATAGGCGCGGTATACCTCGCTTCCCGCGAGGGCGGCGCCGCGTTCTGCGACGTGTCCACGGGCGAGTTCTGCTGCGCGGCCTTTGACGGGGATGCGGTGAGCCACATCATAAACGAGCTTGGCCGCTTTGCGCCGCGCGAGGTCATCCTCTCTCCCGGCGCAAAGGAGAATGAGCATATATATGAGTTCGTCACGCGAAAGCTCGAGGCCATGCCGGAGAGCGCGTCGGAGAGCTTTGAATACCTCCCGGCGTCGGTGCTGCTGTGCAGGCAGTTCGGCTTTACGGACATCGACCAGTGCGGTCTTGACGGGCAGCCCGGCGCGGTCTGCGCGGCGGGGGCGCTGCTCGGCTACATAAAGGAGACGCAGAAATTCGACATCAGTCACATAAACCGGCTCGACGTGTTCTACGGCGGGCGGTACATGGAGCTCGACTGGGTCACGCGCCGCAACCTTGAGCTGACGGAATCCCTGCGCAGCGGGGAAAAGAAAGGCTCGCTGCTGTGGGTGCTGGATAAGACCAAGACCCCGATGGGCGGGCGCATGCTGCGCTCATGGGTGGAGCGACCGCTGCTGTCGGCAGTGGCAATAAAGCGCAGGCTCACGGCGGTAAACGAGCTGTATTCAAACAACGTCGCACGCGGAGAACTGATGGCAGTGCTGCGCGAGATAACGGACATGCAGCGGCTTGTCGGCCGCGCGGTATACGGCACGGCCGGCGGGCGCGACCTGCGCTCTCTCTCGAACTGCGCGGCAGTGCTGCCGCGGCTCAAAGAGCTGCTCGCTCCGTTTGAGAGCGCAGAGCTGCGGAGCATCGCGGGGATGGACGCGCTTGACGACATGCGCGCGGAGATAGACCGCGCGATATGCGATGAGCCGTCGTTTTCCGTGCGCGAGGGCGGCGTGCTGCGCACGGGCTATTCCGAAGAGGTAGACCGGCTGCGCAACATCCGCGATAACGGCGCGCAGATGGTGCAGGAGCTTGAGACGCGCGAGCGTCAGCGCACCGGCGCAAAGAAGCTGAAGGTCGGCTACAACCGCGTGTTCGGCTATTACATCGATGTGCCCAATTCCGCCGGGCTTGAAAAGGTCCCGGAAGAATACATACGCAAGCAGACGCTCGTTTCGAGTGAGCGCTATTTCACCCCCGAGCTCAAGGAGCTTGAGACGACGCTGCTGACAGCGCGCGACAGGGTGAACGAGCTGGAGTACCAGTACTTCACCGAGGTACGCCTGAGCGTGGCGGAAAAGGTCGACCGCGTACAGGCCGCGGCGGACGCCGTGGCGCGGCTCGACGCGCTCTGCTCCCTTGCCGAGACCGCCGTGCGCAACAACTACACGATGCCCGAGGTCGACACCTCGCGCGAGCTGCAGATAATCCAGGGGCGGCACCCGGTCGTAGAGCAGGCGATGAAGGACGTGCTCTTCGTCCCGAACGACACCTATCTTAACGACAGCGACGACCGCGCCGCGATAGTCACGGGTCCGAACATGGCAGGTAAATCCACCTATATGCGCCAGACGGCGCTCATCGTGCTGATGGCGCAGATAGGCTCCTTCGTCCCGGCAAAGAGTGCGACGATCGGCATAGTCGACAGGGTCTTTACCCGCATAGGCGCGTCCGACGATCTGGCCTCAGGCCAGTCCACCTTCATGGTGGAGATGAGCGAGATGGCCTCGATCCTCAAGCACGCGACCGCGGCGTCACTCCTGATCCTCGACGAGATAGGCCGCGGTACCTCGACCTTCGACGGGATGGCGATAGCCCGCGCGGTGCTGGAATACTGCGCGGACAAGCGCAAGCTCGGCGCGAAGACGATGTTTGCCACGCACTACCATGAGCTTTCCGCGCTCGAGGGCGAGATACAGGGCGTGCGCAACTACAGCATAAGCGCGAAGAAGCAGGGCGGGAACCTCGTGTTTCTGCGCAAGATAGTGCGCGGTGCGGCGGACGACAGCTACGGCATAGAGGTCGCAAAGCTTGCGGGGCTGCCGGAGGCCGTGATAAGCAAGGCCAAGGGCTACCTCAAGGAGCTTGAGGCCGACGGCATAAGCGCGCTGCCGAGAGCGGACGCTGCGGACGACGGGCAGATAAGCTTTGCCGACGTCGGCACGGACGAGATACGCCAGATGCTCGAGAGCGCCGACCTCAACACGCTCACCCCGCTTGAGGCGATGAACCTGCTCTTCGAGCTGCAGAAGAAAGCGAGGGGCTGATGAACAGGAGAGCTTTACCCCCGTTCACAAGCGAGATGACAAAGCGCGAGCGCGTCATGGCGCTGGCGTATATTCCGTTTCATGTTCTGCTGCTGCCGCTGGGGATGACGTGGCTGTCAGTATACGCGGGACTTATAGACGAGGTAACGGCAAACGTGCTGTGCTACTCGATAGGCTTTATCTATATGCTCATCTTCGAGTTCCGCTTCCTGCGCCGTGACTTTGACCCTCTGTGCGACCACCCGCTGCACTGCGCGCTTGAGATAATCGCGGGCTATCTGCTGATGATGGTCTGCAATTACTGCACGAGCCTGATCCTCCTTGCGGTGCTGCCGACCGCCTCGAACCCTAATAACGGCGCGATAATGGACATGGCAAAGATAGACATGCGCTGGATCAAGGCGATGACGATCTTCCTCGCGCCGCCGGTGGAGGAGCTGATGTTCCGCGCCGGTATATTCGGAACGCTGCGCCGCCGCAGCCGCTTCGCGGCTTACGCTGTCAGCGCGCTGGTGTTTTCGCTGTATCACGTATGGGGCTTTGCGCTCGCCGACCCGATAAACTGGATATACATCATACAGTACATCCCGGTGTCGCTGCTGCTCGCGCGCTGCTATGAGCGCACTAATTCTATCTGGAGCAGCATATTCTTCCACATGACCGTAAACGCCGTGTCGCTTCAGGCGCTTTCCATGCTTCAGGATCTGCTATGAGCGGCTACACACTGAAAACCATCGCCCGCATCCGGAGCGATTTCCCGACGAAGTTCGGCATTCCCCGGCAGGCCGGGATAGTGAGCGAGCTTGAGAGCCTTATAGTTTTCGAGACAGAATACCGCAATGACGAGGCGCTGCGCGGGATAGAGGACTTCAGCCATCTGTGGCTGATATGGCAGTTTTCCGAGAACGTGCGCGAGGATTGGTCGCCGACGGTGCGCCCGCCGCGGCTCGGCGGGAACACGCGGCTCGGAGTATTCGCGACGCGCTCCCCCTTCCGTCCGAACGCGCTGGGGCTGAGCTGCGTGAAGCTGCTGGGCATCGAAAAACGCGAGGGGCTGGGGACGGTCCTGCGCGTTGCGGGAGCCGACCTCATGGACGGCACCCCGATATACGACATTAAGCCGTACATCCCCTACGCCGACTGTCACCCCGAGGCAAGCGGCGGCTTCGCGCCGGACTCCGGGGCAAGGCTCACGGTGGAATACGCGGCGGGAGTGCAGGAGCGCGTACCGGAGGGCAAGCGCGACGCGCTGACGGGCGTGCTCGCAAACGACCCGCGCCCACGCTATCAGCACGACAGCAGCCGCGTCTACGCCCTTGAGTTTGCGGGGCTTGAAGTGAAGTTCACGGTGGACGGAGATGTGCTCACTGTGATATCGGCAGAAAAGGAGGAAGCTTCATATGTGGGAGACAATAAGCAGCAGCGATGAAATATCGCAGTTTATGGAAAAGGTATACTATTTTCACGACAGCTGCATAAAGGAAATGAATTACATAAGCGGAGCCTATGTCGAAGATAGTCTCTGGATGCATCCGCTGAACGACCGCAGAATACTGCGGGTCATTATCCAGCGGCAGTTTGCCGAGGATTCCATGATAGAGCTGGAGTTTCAGGGACTAAAGTACCTCAGGCTTTTCCCTGTGGACGAATCCTACACCTGCGAAATTTTAGATTCGGCAATGCTGCTGAAGGACGGCAGCATATACTGGTGCGACTGCGGCGATGTGACCGAAGCCGATTTAGACGATTATGAGGGCACATTGATCTGCGCGTCAAAGCTCAGATGGCGCGCCATTGAGAACCACATGGGTGAAAAACTGTTCTATCACTCCGATGTAGAAGATCAAAGCGAACCCTCGCGTGAACCGCGTAATTTGAGAAGATCATAGAAAGACTAAATACCGGCAAGCATTGCTGCTTGCCGGTATACTTTTATTGTGCTTCGTTTTATTTCCTTACCGCCGCGCAGTAGTCGCCGGAGATGATGATGTCAAACTCCTCGGGGTCGAAGAGCGCCGCGTCGGATATCAGACCGACATAGGCGGCTGAGCTATCCTTCGTCTCCTCGATAAGCTCGGGGCTCAGGGAAAGATAGTGGAACCGCTCTCTGTACGGCAGGAGAGTTTTTCCGTGATCCTCGTCCGTCAGGCCCTGGAAGTAATGCGCGTCCGTGCCGTCATAGAACAGGGTCAGAATTTCGCTGACATTATAATAGCCCTTATATTGCAGGTCGGCGCTTATATAGAGCCGGTCGGCTCCGCTGTCCTCCGCCGCCGTTATCGCGTCCTCAAGTCCATAGAAGAAATAGTGCTTCACGCTCTCGGCGTAGGCGCCGAAATACGTGCCCGCCATGAGCGCGCCCGAGAGCAGGAGCGCACAGGCCGTCGGGATCGTGAGCTTCGGCAGCGCTGTGACGGCGTAATATACCCCGAGCGCGATGAACATCAGCTCCGCGTAATATATAATATTGATGCGGTTGACGTTCACGCCGTTCGTAACTATACCGACCCATATCCCGGTCAGCAGCGTGAACAGCGCGAGCCACTTATTATCGGCCTTTTTCTCCTTAAAAAAGCCGAACAGGCCGAGTATCGCGAAGGGCATGGAGAAAAGATACACCGTGCCGAAGCCGTCCATATCGTTCCACGGAAGGTCTTTCCGCTGCAGGAACGTGACGTTCAGCATGCTTTTTAAATTAGCCAAGAGCTGTTCAAATGGCTTATCTGAGAAGAAGAGGATATCCCCCGCGCGGACACTGTCTGTAAAGTGCTGGATGGTGACGAAGGGCAGCTCTATCGTGTCCCAGCCGAAGAAGTTCACGGCCATAGTGAGGAGGAACGGCCACGCGATGAGCAGGTACACAAGAGCGCAGACAGCCGCGTTGCGCAGCGTGACGCGTTTCTTTATCATATAGAACGCGCAGACCGCAACGAGAAACAGCGGGACGGTATAGATCGTGATGCCGTAGCAGTACATGCACAGGCCGAAAAAGAGCATGGATATGTACAGGAAGCGCTTTTTCTCCGTCAGGCCGCGGTTGAGGAAATACAGCCCGCCCATGAAGAAATGCGGCAGGAGATTGCAGTCAAGCGCCCAGCGGCTCTGAAGCAGGTGCCACGGGTTTATGGCGACGAGCAGCGCCGCGATGAGCCCGGCGCGCTCGCCGAAAACATCGCGCATGAAGAGATAAAAGAACACGCCCCCGGCGATGCTGCACAGCAGAGACGGGATGCGCATCGTCACGACGCTCAGACCTAAGAGCTTCACAAACGGCGCGATCAGGTATGACATGAGGCTGCTCATCTGCCCGTAGCCCCAGGCGTAGAGGTGGCAGGGCAGCCATGTGCCGAAGCGGTCGGTGCCGTAATCAGCGAGAGCCTTGGCGTCGACCGCGGCCATCGCCCCGTCCTGATTCACGCCGCCGGGGATGCTCCCGAAATCCCACACGCGCAGCGCGATGCCCGCGATGAGGATCAGCATCAGGAACAGACGGTATGTGTTTTTGCTTTGCCCGCTTGCCGGCACCGCTCCCGCGGGACGGCGCAGCCTGCACACGGCAGCAGCTATGCTCACTGTCAGTGAGAGGGCGAGCATTATAGAATTAAAGATATCCATTCATTTAACTTGCGGAGCCTGCGCGTTACCGGCGCAGGCTCCGTCTTTTTCTCGGTGTCTGGTTTTTCAGCTCAGGTTCCCGGTGGCGTACATCGTCGCTGTCAGCGCGACTACGGGCGCGGTCTCACAGCGGAGGATACGCTCACCCATCGAGCAGATATGCAGCTTGCAGACGCGAGCAAGGTCGGCCTCGAATTGCGCAAAGCCACCCTCGGGGCCGGTGATGATCGCGGCGGTCGCGATATCCTTATTCGCGGAAAGGACATCGTCCAGCTTCTCACGCTCGCCCGTCTCATACATGAACAGGCCGAGGTCCTTCTTCACCGCAATATCGAGCACAGCCGTGAAGTCCCCCGCCCAGCTCACCTGCGGGATGATGCCGCGGCCGGACTGCTTTGCCGCCTCCTCGGCGATGCGCTGCCAGCGCTCGAGCTTCTTCTCGGGCTTATCGGGCTTTGCGATGCAGCGCTCGCTGTCAAAGAACATGATCTCATACGCGCCGGCTTCGACGCATTTCTGGATGATATAATCGGTCTTGTCGCCCTTCGGCAGGCCGCAGAGCACCGTCACCTTGACGCTCGGCTCCGCCGGGCAGGGGACGACCTCGATGACCTCGGCCTCGACCTGCTCCTTATCGGCGCTGACAAGGCGGCATTTATAGTCCGTACCCTGCCCGTCGCAGATTATCATATCCTCGCCCGGACGCAGACGCAGCACACGCACATGCTCGGCGTCCCGCCCCTTCATTATCGCCATGCCGCCCAGAATATTGGTACCGGCCATGAAAAATCTCGGCATTTTCATCTCTCCTAAGAGTTAATATGGAGTGTTCTCTTTGCCGTAATTATCGCATAACTTTAGCCGCTTTGCAAGAGCAAGCATATAATAGGGCGGAGAAAAATATATGGAGATGATATAATGGACAAAAACTTTTCCTCTGAGCTCCAGGGCTTTGAGGAGGTCTGGAAGCGCGTGAGCGCGGGGCGCACAAAGCCCAAGGCTCCCGCGGGGCTCATGCCGGGGAAGCAGCAGAAGAGCAAGGCCGTCAGGTTCTGCGGCGATCCGCCGCGGCGCGGCTGAGACTATTCGTCCCCGGCGGCGATCCAGCCGTTTTCCTCCAGCTTTTCGAGCAGCTCGCCCCACAGCTCGACCGTGCGAAAGCGCAGCTCATAGCCGTCCTGCCGGGTTATGAGGGCATAGTCCTCGACGCTCATTGCTTCCTCCACCTGCTCGGACTGCACCGCCGACAGGCACACCGGCGGGAACACGATGCACCACCAGTTGTGCCCCTCGCCCTCGCCGAGCACAACGCGCAGGGATTCATACCTCCCCGCCGGGAGCGTGAAGCCCTCATATTCGCGGCTGGGGTAAAGCTCCGTGCCGAGGCTGACGGTGACCTGCCGTCCCTCCGCCGCGGAGGCCGCGGCGCGGCCTATGCCGTCAAGCTCGCGGCTCAGCACCGCGCGGGCGTCGGCGGGGCTTTCGGAGCCGTCGAGCCGGGGCGTGATGTATTCAAGCACGGCATCGCGCACACGCAGCTTGAGAGCCTGCTCATAGGCGTTGTCAGAGACGGCGAGAACGTGCAGACGTACAAGATCCGCGCTGATGGCGCTGCTGCGCCCCTGTGCCCAGACCGCCGCGCACAGGCACACGCACAGCGAAACGAGCGCCGAAATTTCCCATATCCTCAAAAACCTGCTCTTATCCATAGAAAAAACCGCCTTACCGTATGTAATGATACATACAGTATTGACGGTTTTTTCCTATCTAAACCAACTTTTTAAAGTGCGCCCACACAGGCGGCGCTTTCGCAGAAGCCGTACTCCGCGCACAGCTTATCGCGCACGGCGGAGACGTCCCTATCCGACTCGAACACGCCGAACACCGCGGAGCCCGTGCCGGTCATCACCGCGCCGAGCGCGCCGTGGTCGAGCAGGGTGCTCTTTATATCCGCGACGGTGCGCATGCGGCGGTCGTCAACGTCCTCAAAGACATTATACATACGGCGGCTTATCTGCGCGAGCTGCCCCTGCCTGATCGCCTCGACAAGCCCCGCCGTATCGGGGTGGCAGCGCAGCTTTATCTCGTCAAGCTTTCTGAAAAGCTCAGGCGTGGATATAGAAAATTCGGGCTTGCATATAATGAAGCGGCAATCCGGCATATCCGGGAGCTCCTCGAGCTTCTCGCCGCGCCCGGAGGCCAGCGCCGTGCCGCCATAGACGCAGAAGGGCACGTCCGAGCCGATGCGCTCGCTCAGGCAGCGCAGCTGCTCGCGGTCGAGCACATCGCCGTACAGGCGGTTGAGCGCGCGCAGCACAGCGGCTGCGTCCGATGAACCGCCGCCCATGCCCGCGCCGACCGGGATGCGCTTGTTTATCTCGATGAGCATGCCCTGCCCGGCGTGCCCCGTCTCCTCAAGGAAGTACAGCGCCGCTTTTACGGCAAGGTTGCGCTCATCGCCGGGGATGAAGCGCAGATTGCTGCGCGCGCGCACGCGGCCGCTCTCGTCGAGCGTGACCGTCACCTCATCGCACAGCGAGACGGTCTGCATGACCATGAGCATGTCATGGTAGCCGTCCTCCCGGCGCTCGGTAACATCAAGGGATATATTGAGCTTGGCGTAAGCATTTTCATTTGTTGTCATCATGCGCTTACCCTCAGCCCAGACTGTACACACGCAGCTCATAGGGGCGCGCGGTGAAGCCGTTGCCGATGACAAAGCAGCCGTCATAGTTTGAAAGCTCCATCGTCCAATCGCCAAGCGTGATGCCCTCCGGGGCGTCAAAGCGCGTGAACTCCGAGGCAAAGCAGCATATCACCAGCAGGCGCTTACCCCCATAGCGGCGCTCATATACATAGAAGTTCTTGTCCTTAGGAGCATATTCCTTATACGTGCCGTAGAGCGCGACGGCGTTGTTCTTCCTGAAAGCGAGCAGCCGCCGGTAGAAATTCAGCAGCGAGCCGGGATCGTCCTCCTGCGCTTCGACATTTATCTGCTTATAGTTGGGGTTCACGCTGAACCACGGCTCGGCAATGCTGAACCCGGCGTTTTCAGCGTCCGACCACTGCACGGGCGTGCGCGCGTTCTCTCGCGTCGCGCGCTGGATGAGCTTCAGGACGGTTTTCTTCGGAAGCAGCTTCGAGGCGATGCGGGCGATGTTGAACGTCGCCACGTCCTTATACATATCGAGCCGCGGCAGGGCGATATTCGTCATGCCGATCTCCTGCCCCTGATAGATAAAGGGCGTGCCGCGCTGGAGAATGTACATGGCGGCGAGCATCTTCCCGCTCTCGTCATGGTACTTCTCGCTGCCGTAGCGGCTGATGATGCGCGGATGGTCATGGTTCTCGATATACAGAGCGTTCCAGCCGCGCCCTTCGAGCTTGAGCTGCCAATCGGTGAAGGCCTTTTTCATCTTCACGAGATTGAATTTGCTGGGGAGGACTTCGTTATAAAAGCAGTCCGCCTCCATGTGCGAGAAGGCAATCATCTCATCGAGCACGTGCTCCGGCCCCTCGGTGACATAGCTGAGCGCGACATCCGCCGTGGTCATCGGGCTTTCACCGACGACGAAGCAGTCATAATTATTGAACACATCGCGCTTGAACTCCTTGAGATAGGCGTGCACCTCCGGGCGGTTGGAGTAATACTTCATGCCGTTTGCCGCGGGGAGCTTCGGGTACGCATCCGGCAGACCGGGCGCCTTGGAGACAAAGGTGATAACATCCTCGCGGAAGCCGTCGACGCCCATGTCCAGCCAGAAGCGCAGGATCTTTTTGACCTCCTCGCGCACGGCGGGATTATCCATATTGAGATCCGGCTGTTTTTTTGCGAACAAATGCAGATAAAATTCGTCTAAGTTACTGTCATACTCCCATGCGCCGCCTTCGAAGAGGCTCGTCCAGTTATTGGGCGGCAGGAGCTTTTTCCCGTTTATCCCGCCGCGGCGGCCGGGACGCCAGAAATAATAATCATGGTAAGGGCTGTCCTTCGACTTGCGGCTCTCCTTGAACCACGGGTGCTCATCTGAGCTGTGGTTCACGACAAGATCCATGAACACCCGCAGGCCGCGCTCATGCGCGCCGTCGAGCACCCGGCGGAACACGTCAAGATTACCGTAGTCCGGATGGATGTTCATATAATCGGAAATGTCGTACCCATAATCGGCGTTCGGCGAGGGGTACAGGGGTGAAAACCAGATCGCATCCACGTTCAGGCTCTTTATATAATCCAGCTTCGACAGCACGCCCCACAGGTCGCCGATGCCGTCCCCGTTTCCGTCGCAGAAGCTGCGCGGCCAGATATGATACACGGACATCTCCTTATACCACGGCGTAAAAGCCATAATACCCCTCCTCCGCCGGCTCGCGCGGCCGGTCGATATACGTTCTGTTTACTTTATATATTAGCACATATAAAGCCCGTTCTCAACAAATATATTTATTCCCGGAATTTTCCGGGAATAAGTTATTAATTAACATCTGCCATGTTGACAAAAGACCGATTTTGTGCCATTATGCTCTCTGAATATGAACATGATTTAGGTCTTATGTTTGTGTTTGAAAGGATCTGCTTCTGACTATGAAAAAATTTCTGACTTCGCTGGCTCTTGCTCTGCTGGCCGTCTTTTCGGTTCTCCCCTGCGCTTATGCCGAAGAATACGTCCCACTTGGAAGCTACACCGCCGGTGAAAAGCTCAACTGCTATATAAGCAATGTCGACGCCGGGGCACAGGTCGTCTCCCTTGACCTGCCCAGAGGCTGCTCGCTGGTCGACGACTTCAACGGCGGCACGCGCCGTCTCCTCCTCGGCGGGGCTCCGACCGAGGCCGGTCAGCACGCTTTCTCCATACAGGTGAGCGGCGTTGAGAACTACACCATAAACTGCTCGATAGACCTCACTCCCGCTCTGCCGAGCATCCAGACCTGCCAGGACGTCACCTGTGCGCCCGGCAGCAGCGTTCTGCTCTCCGTCAGCGCATGGACGACGGATGGCGGCAGCCTGAGCTATCAGTGGTACACCGGCGTCGGCTTCACGAGCATCCCCATAAACGGCGCGACCGACCCGGTCTACTCCCCCGATACCTCCGTCTCCGGTACTACATATTACACCTGCAGCGTCACGAATACGAACAACGGCCTCTCCGTCTCTGCGATGAGCGAGCCGATGATCGTCACCGTGGCGACGCCGAAAGTCGTGTCCATCTCTGTTGACGCCATGCCCTCAACGACTCGGTACCAGGTAGGCGACTCGCTGAACCTCAGCGGTATGCGTATCCAAGTCAATTACGACAACGGCAGCAGTGAGATCGTCTCTCAGGGCTACACCGGTTCGCCCAGCGTTTTCAATGAGGCCGGGACGCAGACCGTGACTATAAGCTACGGCGGCGCGGTGTGCTACTTCTACGTCACGGTCGAGAACAAGGAAGCCGTCGTTGACGGCATCGGCGTCGTCACCCTGCCGAAGAAGACGCAGTACAAGGTCGGCGACAATCTCGAGACCGAGGGGCTTTCCATCCGCGCCTACTCCGGGAACACGCACTTTGACATCTCCTCCGGGCTTGACTGCTCGCCCACGGTGCTCAACACCGCCGGCAGCCAGACCATAACCGTTACCTACGCCGGCAAGACCTGTACCTTCACGGTAAAGGTCGCTGAGGAAAAAGAGGTCATCCAGACCGTGACCGTGGCGGCGCGCCCGACAAAGGTCGAGTACACCGTCGGCGACAGGCTCGACAGCACAGGGCTCACTCTCCGCGTCGTCACCAACAAGGGGACGAAAGAGGTCACCTCCGGTTTCTCCTGCTCGCCCAAGGTTCTCACGACTGCCGGGACGCAGACCGTGACGGTCGCATACGGGCAGTACACCTGCACCTTTGACGTGACCGTCAAGGCCGCAGCGTCACCCAGTCCCTCACCGACGCCCACACCCACGCCGTCGGCTTCGCCTGCGGTCTCCGCATCTCCGTCCGCCGACCCCGGCGCGGTATCGCCCAGCCCCTCGGCCGGCCGTCACGATAACGGCAGCAACCCTGTGAGCGCGGTGGTAAAGGTCGGGCTCATAGTCGCGGTGCTGGCTCTGGCAGGGCTTGCGGGCTGCGTCTACGTGCTCCAAAAGAAAGGCAATGTCGACTTCCTGTCCATGTTCACAGGCAAGAACAAACAGGATCGCGGCAGACATTGATGTGAGTTTTGCAAAGGATGCGCCGGAAAGTTTTCCCGCGCATCCTTTTTTCTTGCGTACAGCGGCAAGCTGTTTTATAATCTAAGGTATCTGAATGGTGGAGGCGGTGATGGCCGTGCAGCTCAAAACAAAAAGAACTTCTGTGATACTGTGCAGGGTTTTCTGCCTGATCCTCGTGTGCGTCCTTGCATATAACTGGCAGAGGATATTCTACATAGAGTGCATCGACGGCATGATCTCCGACGTGCCGAACCATGTGAAGCTCGCCATGGGGCACAATGATTACGGCCTGTCCTCATACCTCATCCGCTTCCTTTACGGTACTTTCGGCGAGCACCGGGGGCAGACGCTCCTGAGCCTGTGCCTTGCGGCGAATAACGTTGTCGGACTGTTCACGGTCTGGCTGCTCGTGCGCCGTCTCCTGCCGGAGCTTGAGGGCAGCTTCGCGTTTCTTGCCGCCGTGCTCGCGGCGCTGTGCGGCCCGTGGATCATCCCCGGGTATCAGACGGGAATGTACCTCGGCGTATATAACGGCAATGTCTACCACAACATGACCGTGCTCTTCAGCCGCACGTTTATCCCGCTCGTTTTCCTGTGCTTCTTTGACTGCTGGGATAAGCGGCACGGCAGGATAGACTTCCTCCCGTGGCTGGGCGCGGCGCTGAGCTTCCTTATCGCGACGCTCTTCAAGCCGAACTTTGCCTTTGCGTTTATCCCGATGCTTGCGGTGATGCTGCTTGCCGACTTCATAAAATACCGCGCGCGGTATTTCAAAAACGACGTTATCCTCGGGCTCTCCGTCGTCCCGGCGGGGCTTGCCTGCATTTGGCAGTATCTTGTCCTGTTCTCAGGAGACTTTGCGGGCACCTCCTCCGGTGTCGCGTTTCGGCTGCTGCTTGGCACGGCGGGGCTCTCGGCGTTCATAATGTACCTGCGCAGCCTGCTGCTGCCGGTATATTCCCTCGCGCTGCAAGCGCCGAAAGAGAACGAAGCGAAGCACATCTGGCTCATCGTGATCTGCGATGCCGTCGCGATCCTCGAGGCCTGCATCCTCACCGAGACGGGCTTTCGCGCGAACGACGGCAACTTTGACTGGGGCAGCCTCGCGCTCTATCCGATCCTGTTCTCCGTATCGATCGCGCTGCTGATGCGTCTGGTACAGGGCACAGATTGGAAAAACCGCGGCAGCGCATGGAAAGCGGTGCTCGGCATCGTCCTGCTGCTGGGGCACCTCGCGGCCGGCATATACTGTCTCTACCGCGCACGCTACGGCGGGTACTACTGGTTCTATTTCTGACACATTATTATAAAAACTCGGCGCTGCAAGGGAAAGCCTTGCAGCGCCTTTTTCTATTTCAGCGCATCCAAAATCATCTCTCTGTGCAGAAGCTGCATGGCGTGCGGCTGCTCCGCTTCTCCCACAAGGACGCTTATTCTCCCGTCGCCGACGCTGCCGGAGAGCACCTCTATCCCCTCCGCCGCAAGCAGCAGCACCGCCCGCGACAGCGCCGCGGCGTCCGCCGCCTTGCCGGCAAGGCTTATTTCACCGCTGGTGCGGCTGCGCGTTATCCCGGCAAAGTCCGGGCGGCTGCCGTCGCGCAGCGCGCGCACCTGAGAGCCGGGTGCGTCGTTAAACGATGAGAGCAGATGTATCACGACTGAGTTTGCCATCGCAAGCTCCACGGATTTTGCGTGGAGCACCTGCGACCCTGCCTCGGCAAGGGCGAGCATATCCCGGTAATCTATCGCGTCGAGCTTCACCGCGTCCGGTATCAGGCGCGGATCGGCAGTATATATGCCGTCGACGTCGGTGTAGATCTCGCAGCAGTCGCTCTCGAGCGCCGCGGCGAGCGCGACCGCCGTCGTATCCGAGCCGCCGCGGCCAAGGCTCGTTATATCCCCCGCGGCGCATACGCCCTGAAAGCCCGTCACGACCGGGACCCTGCCGCGGCTCAGCGCTTCCCTTATCCTCACCGGCGCGATGAGCCGTATGTCGCTGTCGCCATAGCGGCAGTCGGTATATATCCCCGCCTGCCACCCGGCAAGGGACACCGCCGGTATGCCGAGGCTCTCCATTGTCATGACGAGCAGCGCCGCCGACTGCTGTTCGCCGGTGGTGATGAGTGCGTCCATCTCACGCGGGGAGGGCTTACCGCCAAGCACGCGCGCCCTGTCCGCAAGAAGGTCGGTAGTATCGCCCATTGCCGAGACTACGACGACAACTTCGTTCCCGTTCAGCCGCTGCCGCATACAAATGCCTGCCGCGCGGCGCAGCCTGTCTCCGTCTGCTATGGAGCTGCCGCCGAATTTTTGCACTATAAGCATTTCTTTTCCTCCAGTGCCGCAGATTACTGTGCGGGCACAGCACAGAAAGCACCGGCCCAATCCATTATATACAGAGCCATGGCCGGGGGTTCGATGAATAAAAAACGGTATAAATGGCAAATAATACCGGGAGAAAAATCGGCGGGAGGTGAGGAAATGCAGGAAAAGCTCGCAGGATATTTTGCGCTGCTGCTGTACGCGGCGGGGACGGTCGGCCTCGTGTGGCTGTGCGTGCGCTTCATATTGCCGTGGGCGGCGCCGTTCATAACAGCCTATCTGCTGGCGGCGCTGCTGGAAAAGCCCGTGGGCTATCTCTCCCGGCATGGCTGGAGACGGGGCGCGGCGGCGGCGCTGTGCGTACTGCTGACGCTTGCGCTGCTTTTGTGGGCGGCGGCCTCGCTCGTACTCAAGGGCGTCGGCACAGTCACAGAGTTCATGCAGAGCGTACCGGGGCTCATGAGCCTTATCGAGCAGAAGCTGCTGGAGCTTGAGAACCGCGCCATGGACTACATCGGCAGCGCCCCGGAAGGCACGGCGGCTTATCTTGAGACGGCGGCCTCATCCATCGGGGACATGCTTTATTCCCTGCCCGCGGCAATATCGAAGCAGGCCATCGCTTTCCTCTCCCGCACGGCGCAGGCAAGCCCCGATACGCTGCTGTTCATCGTGACAGCGGGGATCGGCACCTATTTCATCTCCGCAGCTTTCCCGAAGATAAACGCCTTTATCCTCGCGCAGCTCCCCTCCGGCTTCCGCCAGCGCCTTGAGGGGCTTGGAGCCGACCTGCGCGGCAGCTTCGGCGGCTTTATGCGCGCCCAGCTCATACTTATGGCGATGACCTTCATAGAGCTGCTCATTGCGTTCCTGCTGCTCGGCGTGCGCGGCGCGCTCGGCATCGCCGCCGTGACCGCGCTGATAGACGCGCTGCCGGTGTTCGGCACAGGCGTAGTGCTGGTGCCGTGGGCGATTTTCTGCCTGCTGCTCGGCAATACCGGCAGAGCGATCGGCCTGATCATATGCTGGGCGTTCGTCAACCTCGTGCGCAGCTGCACGCAGGCAAAGCTCCTCGGCGATCAGATCGGTCTTGACCCTATCGCCTCGCTCGCGGCGATATACGTCGGCTGGCGCGTGTGCGGCGTGTGGGGGATGCTGCTGTTCCCGATATTGCTTGTGACATTCCAGCAGCTCAACGATCGCGGGGTGATAAGGCTGTGGAAGAGCGTATAAAAATGCAGCGTCTGATTTTCAGACGCTGCATCATTTATGAAACGGATTATTTGCTTATCTCTTCGATGTAGGCTTTCATCGCGTCGCACTTGCAGTTGTCGAAGAAATACTTCTTAAAGCCGGGTGCGGCGACTGCCTTGGTGACAAGGTGTTCGCAATTGGTGATGCCGTCCTTGGGTCCCATGTTATCGATAGCCTTGAGGGAGGCGATCAGATCGTTCATGGTGATCTCACGCACGCAGTCGAGTATCTTCTTGTTGTTCTGCTCGGGGACGACTCTGTCGGCGGGATAGCCCTTGCCGCTGCCGAAGCCGAAGAGCTTTTCAAAGGTGTATTCCCAGTTGAGCTCCATGCCCCAGCCGCAGCCCTTGGCGAACGGCATTGCAACGCAGTTGCCGTCGTTGACCTGTGCAAATGTGTAAGCGTCAACGGGGTCCTCAACATGGCCGCAGATCACGCCGGGGAAGCTGTTGCAGGCGAGCATTGCGCCCTCGCCGGTGCCGCAGCCGGTGATGACATAGTCGGCAGCGCCGCTGTTGAGCAGGATAGCTGCGAGGATGCCGCACTGGACATAGGTCAGGGAGACATCGTCGCTCGCGCTGTACATACCGTAGTTGAAAACGGTATGACCCATGGGCTCGACTACCTTCTTGAGCGCCGCTTCGATAGCCGCATTCTTTGCGGCCTGACTGTTCTCGTTAATAAGAGCTATTTTCATATTATTGCCTTTCCGCTGTTACTTGCTTTCCACAAACTTTTTGAGGCTCTCGGTGATAGAATCCACATCGAGGCCGTATTCCTTGAGCACATCGTCGGGCTTGCCGGACTGGCCGAAGCGATCCTGCACGCCGATCTTCTCGAACGGGATAGCTACGCGGTTCCTCAACAGGACATCGCCTATGGCGTCGCCCAGACCGCCGATGACGGAGTGCTCCTCGACGGTGGCTATCGCCCCGCACTGGGAAGCATACTTCATAACGGCCTGTTCGTCAAGAGGCTTTATGGTGTGCATATTGATAACGGCGGCGCTTATGCCTTCGGCAGCAAGCTTTTCCGCTGCCTGCAGGCACTCGTCTACCATGATGCCGCAGGTGAACACCGCAACATCGGTGCCCTCTCTGAACGTGTTGGCCTTGCCGACCTCAAAGGGGATCTGCTCATCAAACACTGGGGACGGCAGACGCGCAAGGCGCAGGTACACGGGGCCGTCGATCTGGGCCGCGGCCTTGACCGCGCTGTAAGTCTCCTTTGCATCGCAGGGGACGATTATCGTCATGCCGGGGACTGCGCGCATAAGCGCGACGTCCTCGATCGCCTGATGGCTGCCGCCGTCCTCGCCGAGGGTTATGCCGGCATGGGTCATGCCGAACTTGACGTTGAAGTGCGGATAGGCAACGCCGTTTCTGATCTGCTCAAAGCAGCGGCCGGAGAACACCGCAAAGGTGCTGGCAAAGGGGATATAGCCCATGGTGGACAGACCTGCCGCCATGTCTATCATGTTTGCCTCGGCAATGCCGGCGTTGAAGAAACGCTCGGGGAACTTATCCGCAAAGGTTGCGGACATCGTGGCGTGTGCAAGGTCTGCGTCCAGCGCTACTACCTTGTCGTTTTCCGCACCCAGCGCGGCGAGCGCTTCGCCGTATGCCACTCGTATTGCTTTCTTTTCGCCCATATTAATCCTCCAATTCCGCAAGCGCTCTTGCGCGTTCCTCGGCGTTCGGAGCCTTGCCGTGCCAGCCGACCTGATTTTCCATAAAGGACACGCCCTTGCCCTTGACCGTATGGCAGAGGATAAGCTTGGGCTTGCCTTCGCTGTCTGCGTCGAGCGCCGCCATGACCTGAGCGATATCGTTGCCGTCGGCAACTTCTATCACCTTATAGCCGAAGGCTGCGAACTTCGCTGCGAGGTCGCCGAGTGCCATGACCTTGTCGTTGGGGCCGTCTATCTGCAGGCCGTTGTTGTCGACAAAGACCGTGAGATTATCGAGCTTGTAGTTTGCGGCGGCCATGGATGCCTCCCAGACGAGGCCCTCCTGAAGCTCGCCGTCGCCGCAGACGGTATAGACCTTTATATCCTTGCCGGAGAGCTTTGCGCCGATAGCCATGCCGACGGCGATGGAGATGCCCTGACCGAGAGAGCCGGTCGACGCATCTATGCCGGGGCACTTCTTGGCGTCGGGATGTCCCTGAAGGATGCTGTGCAGCTGGCGGAAGTTCTTCAGCTCCTCACGGGGGAAGTAGCCCTTGTCCGCAAGCACCGCATACAGCGCGGGCGCCGAGTGACCCTTGGAGAGGACGAATCTGTCCCTGTCTTCCCAGTGCGGGTTCTTCGGGTCGACGCGCATTTTGTTATAGTACAGGCACGCAAGGATCTCAACGACGGACAGCGAGCCGCCCGGATGACCGGATGCGGCGTCAGCCGTCATGTTTATAATGTCCCTGCGGATCTGCCTGCATTTGGTTTCAAGTTCTTTGTTAGTCATACAGCAGTCTCCTTAATATTGTCCCGGCAGGCGTGCACTCAAGCGCGTCTCCCAAAGGGTTCTCTTCCTTCAAAAACATCTATGACCTGCTGAGCCGTGCATATCCCGCAGCGCTCGCTGTTCTCGTAGGTCTCGCCGCCGTTATGCGGCGTGGCGATCACGTTCGGCAAAAGCATCATCGGGGTATTCTCCGGCGTAGCCGGTTCATGCTCAAAGACGTCCGTCGCGAAGAACGCGACCTGGCCTTTCTTGAGCGCTTCCGTCATGGCGGCCTCGTCAACAACAGGGCCTCTGGCATCGCTTACAAATATGACGCCTTTCTTTGTTCTGCTGAGGCTGTCGGCATTGATCCAGTGATATGTATCGGCCACGAGCGGAACGCAGATGCAGATAATATCGCTCTTTTCGATTATCTCGTCAAAGCTCGTTATCCGGGTATTGGTCTTCTCGGCGGCTTCATAGTTCGGCATCGGGTCGCAGGCAAGGACAGTGCAGTCAAAGCCCGTCAGCTTCTTTGCGACGCTCTGTCCGATAAAGCCGAAGCCGAGTATGCCCACAGTTGCACCGGCGATCTCATGGAAAATATACTGGTTCCATTTTCCCTCTTTCGTGTCCCGGTTGAGGTTCACGATATCCCTGACCGCGCCGAGCATAAGCGCGAGGATATGCTCCGCCACAGAATTGGCGTTGACTCCCGGGCAGTTGGTGCAGACTATGCCGCGCTTCTTTGCAGCGTCGGTATCGACGGTGTTCATCCCGGTGCCGTAGCGTGAAATGACTTTCAGCTTCGGCGCGGCGGCCATCGCCTCTTCGCACCAGGGCTCGGAGTCCGCAATCACTCCGTCAACGTCGCCGATAAGCGCTTTGAGCTCTTCAAGCGTGTAGTCTCTCTCCAGCCCTGTCTCGATAATGGAATAGCCCTTATCAAGGAGCATCCTGTATCCAGTGGGGCTGAATTTTGAATACTTGGGTTTTGCAATAAGAATCTTTTTCTGCATTTTGCTTCTCTCTTTCCGCGGCCTTTACGGCATAAGCACTCCGGGAAGCCACGTCGTAAGCGACGGGACATAGGTTATCAGCAGCAGAACGACCACTGCTACGGCCACAAACGGCAGGATTCCCTTATACATAACAGACAGCTTCACCTTGCCCACATTGGAAACGATGAACAACATCATTCCAACAGGCGGGGTGAGCGTGCCGACCATGAGGTTGAAGCAGACCATGACGCCGAAGTGGATGGCGTCGATACCGAGCGTCTTTGCGACAGGCCAGAGTATGGGAACCATGAGCAGCAGCGCGGGGGACGCGTCGAGCAGCATACCGATGAGCAGCAGCAGGACGTTCACAAACAGCAGGAAAACGATTTTGTTGTTTATATAGGCCACGCAGAAATTGGTCAGTGCCTGTGCCACGCCGAGAGTCGTGACCGCCCATGCCATTGCAGAGGATATCGCAATGATGAACAGCACGTTTGCCGCGGCCTTGGCCGAACGGATGCAGGCACGGCAAAAGGACTTTATGCTGAGGTTCTTCTTGCAGGCAGCGACGATGGTGGAGTATATGACCGCTATGGCGCTGGACTCGGTAGCGGTGCAGATGCCGAGGGTAATAGTACCCATGATGATTATGGGCAGGAGCAGAGCAGGCAGAGTCTCCCATGTGGCATGGCCTATCTCTTTCCAGGTCGCTCTGGTCTTCCGGCAGGGATACTTGCGCTTCACGGATATCCAGTAGCAGAATATCATGTAGGCAATGCCGAGCAGGATACCGGGGATCGCACCGGCAAGGAACATCTTGCCGACGGATACAGTGCCGACACAGCCGGCATATATTATCATAATGTTGGACGGAGGAATTATCGGCCCTATAATAGCCGATGCAGCAGTCACGCAGCTTGAAAATTCCTTGTCATAGCCGCCGTCCGTCATCATCTTTATCTCGATCGGGCCGAGACCAGCCGCGTCGGCCGCTGCCGATCCGGACAGTCCCGCAAAGAGCATACTGGCAAGAACATTGACGTGCGCAAGGCCGCCTTTTATGTGTCCGACCAGCTTTTCGCAGAAAACAACTATAGCATTGGTTATGCCGCCGACGGACATGATATCAGCCGACAGGATGAACAGCAGGATGCATACATAGGTATAGGTATCAATACCGGCAAACATCTTCTGCGGTATCATCGACAGATCGCCGCCAAGCAGCTCAAAGGCGATAACAGTCAGCGCACCCATGCCGAAGCCGACAGGTATGCCGAGCAGCATTATCGCAATGAAGATCAGAAGAAGAGCGAGCGCCATATATGCCATCAGACTTCCCCCTCCCATTTAATGTCGGAAGCCTGAACGGATTCCGGCTCTTCATGCCTCGGGAAATGTCTCTTCTTGCCGGCTTCAAACGGCGTGAGCTCACCGGCGAAAACGCCGATGATTTCCGTCAGCATTTCAAATCCTACCAGCACGGAGCCTGCGATCGGCGCGGAATAGAGCAGCAGACCGGGCGCCTGGAGCATGGCGGATTTATAGATCATTTTGATCTTGCAGATATAAAGACCGTATTTTATAGCGACAAAAATAACAGCAGCCATCAGTATACGGGTGATGATATAGATGATCAGACGACCCTCATGGCCAACTCTGCTGTATATTATATCGACCTGAGCCATCGAGCCTTCGCGGAAGCATATCCCCAGCGTGAGATAGCAGATCCATATCATGGAATAGCGCGCAAGCTCCTCGGTCCAGCTTACCGAAATATCGGATATTTTTACAAGCACATAGCGGTTGAACACCTGAAGAAAAACGTCCGCAGCATTCACGACGACCAGCAGAACGATTATCGCTTCAAGGATCCTGCATATGATATTAGACACTTTGTCGAGGACAAAGTATGTCTTTTTCAGGGTTTTCACGGTTAAAGCCCTCCCTTGCAGATGTTAGATATGGGCGATCGGCAAAGCCAACCGCCCATATGGTATCGGGATGATTACTTGCGGTTTGCTGCAATAGTGGCGAGGAACTCGTCAACGATCTCATCGCCGACCTGCTCGCGCAGATATGCTTCGCATGCAGGGCCGTAAGCTTCGTGCCACTCTGCCTTCTCTTCCTCGGTCGGGATGTAAACGGTCATGCCGTTTGCTTCGAGGGAAGCAATGCCGTTTTCAAGGATGTTGGCGACAACTGCGCGTGCGGCGGTCTGTGCCTCAACAGCAGCCTCGTCAATGACAGCGCGCTGAGCATCGGACAGGCTCTGGTAGAGAGCTTCGTTGAAGTAAACAGCGCTCATGGAGGGGATGTGCTCGTCCATGCAGATCCAGTCCTGAACCTCGTAGGTCTTGTCCTGAAGAATGTTGGGGATGGTGTTCTCGTGGCCGTCAACAACACCGTTCTGCATTGCGACGTACATTTCGCTGCCCGGCATCGGGACTGCGTTTGCGCTTATAGCCTCGACCATCTTAACATAGATAGCGGAGTCCATGACGCGGAAGGTCAGACCCTTTGCATCGGCAACGGTGCGGACCTCGTGGCCCTTGGTGGTGAAGCAGCGCATACCGCCGGAGACGACGGAGAGGATGTGGATACCGGTCTTCTCTGCGGTATCTGCAAACAGCTGCTTTGCCCAATCGGTATCGGCAGTGGCGTTCACTTCGTCGTTATTGAGGAATGCGCCGGGCATGCAGAATACCATAGTCTCAGGGAAGTAGTTGTTGATGAGGGAGAAGTCGTAAACGCCCATCTGGACGGTGCCGGCTGCGATCGCGCCGACGACGTCGTTAGCGGAGCCGAGAGTGTCGGAGGGGTACAGCTCAACGGTGATGCTGTCGCTGTGGCTCTCAACGTACTCTTTGAAAGTGGTCGCGTAGCAAACTTCGCGGGATTCCTCGGGCTTGAGGTCGCCGGGGGTGTAGCCGAACTTGATGACGACTTTCTCTTCGGCTGCAGGTGCAGCGTCAGCAGCCGCATCGGCGGCGGGGGCTTCGGTCGCTGCGGGTGCAGCGGACTGGCCGCATGCTGCCAGTGCAAATACCATGCACAGAGCAAGGACAAGTGCCATGATCTTCTTCATTCTTGGTTTTCTCCTTTTTTCTTTTTTTATGTTACCGCTCTCCTTGAGAGCAGAATAACCTTTTTTATGCCGCGAGGTTTACTTCAGATATTCTTCCACGCCGGACTCCAGCACGTTCTCAATGGAACGCTGCCAATGGTAAATATCGCTGCCGCACACGAGCATATTCACGCCCTTTGAAATAAGCGTCTTGATAGTCTCCTCATTGGTGGGGAGCGCCGGAGCCATGACGCCGATGCCCTTGGGGCGGGCTGCCGCAACGATGCTTCTGAGGACTTCGTCGGTGTCGCTGTTCTTCATGTCATAGCCGGACGGGCGGTTCGTGGACATGGAGTAATCGGCAGGTCCGAAGTTAATTGCGTCAACACCCTCTACTGCGAGGATCTCATTGATATTGTCCATGAACTCAAAATCCTCAGCCATCGGGATTATCATCTCGGTGTCAAAGGTGTGCTGGATATAATCCGCGCTGTTCACGCCCACGCCGTAGTGTGCGGAGCGGACGGTCATATCAAAGCCGCGGCGGCCCTTGGGAGGGAACTTGCCTGCCTTCACGCAGAGCTTTACATCCTCGGCAGTCTTGACATGGGGAACGATAACGCCCTCGGCGCCCATCTCAAAAGCCTTGCGGATCTCGATCATGTCGGGCTTTGTCACACGGACCAGCGGGCTTATGCCGGCAAATCTCGCTGCGAGGACAGCCTCACGCAGAGAGGTGACCTCCCAGGGGCAGTGCTCTGCATCGATAAACGCAAAATCAAATCCGTAGTACGCGAGGTTCTCTATGACCGGCGGGAAGTTGCTGTAAATAGTCATTCCGAACACCGGACGTTTTGCCATTTTTTCTTTAAGAGTATTGTTGAGCATATTTTCTTCCTCCATACGCAATCGATAGAAGCTTTTCTGTCCGCACAGTCAGCACGGGCAAAGCCGATGAATAAGCCCTTTTGTCAAATTGTATGACATCTGACACTAAGTATATACTTTCCCCACGTTTTTTCAATTAGGAGTTCAGCCAAAAAAAGCAGCTCGTTTTTGGTTGTTTTCCCCATACGAGCTGCTTATGTATATTCAGTTTTATATTCAGTTTTCTGTATAGACCCTGATGTTGCTGGCCAAGTCCTCCTCAACCATCTTCAGGTGTTTCCGCATTTCTTTCTCGGCCGACTCCCCGTCCCGCCGGAGTATCGCATCAAGGATGCGCGTGTGCGGTACAACGGCGTTGCGCACGTTCTGCGGAACGGTAAAGGTCTTGCTGCGGAAAGTGTGCATCCCCTGGCGCAGATGCATGTTTATTTCCTGGAGCAGTGGGTTGCCGCTCTCCTTGACGATCAGGCTGTGGAAGCCCTCGTCCAGTTCGGCGATCCGATCCGCGTCCCCGTTTTCTATCGCGCTGAGAAAATCATCATGTATCCGCCGGAGATCGTGCATTGCGTCCCCGCTGCCGTTCTCGGCCATTTTCCGTGCGGCGAGCGGTTCGAGCGCGTTGCGGATCTCGATGGAATCCCTCAGCTCTTTCTCGTTCTGAACAAGCCACACGACGGGGTTTGCGTCCGCAGGCTCATTCTCCGCAACGAACGCGCCTCTGCCAGGCTTTATTTCCACAAGCCCCTTTGCCTGAAGCAGACGCAGCGCCTCGCGCACCGTGCCCCGCCCGACCTGCAGGGTCTGGCAGAACTCGAACTCAGTCGGCAGCTTCATCCCCGGTTTATATTCCTTTTTCTCGATCATTTCACGGATGCTTTCCTCGACCTGACTGACGATCGGCACCCTTTTTATTGGCTCCATACCTCATCCTCCATACATTTCCACTATATCTATTATACTCAACGTTGGATGATTGTCAAACAATTTTGTATTTTGTCTTACAAAAAAATTTCCCGGATGCTTTTAGCATCCGGGAAACGGCGAATTGTTTTATCAGAAGTCGGCGTTGCCGGTCGTGCGGGGGTGGAGCTCCACATCGCGGATGTTGCTCACGCCGGTGAGGTACATGACCATACGCTCAAAGCCGAGGCCGTAGCCCGCGTGACGGCAGCTGCCGTAGCGGCGCAGGTCGAGGTACCACCAGTAGTCCTCTTTCTTGAGTCCCAGCTCGTCCATGCGCTTTTCGAGCATTTCAAGGCGCTCCTCGCGCTGGCTGCCGCCGATGATCTCGCCGATGCCGGGGACGAGGCAGTCCGCCGCCGCGACGGTCTTGCCGTCGTCATTCATGCGCATATAGAAGGCCTTGATGTCCTTGGGGTAATCGGTGACGAAGATGGGCTTTTTGAACACTTCCTCGGTCAGGTAGCGCTCATGCTCGGTCTGAAGATCGATGCCCCATTCGACGGGGTACTCGAACTTTCTGCCGCTGTTCTTGAGTATCTCGACCGCCTCGGTGTAGCTCACGCGGCCGAAGTCGTTGCTGACGACGTTATGCAGTCTCCCAAGCAGACCCTTATCGACAAAGGAGTTGAAGAACTCCATCTCCTGCGGGCAGCGCTCCATGGTGCGGTTGATGATATACTTGACCATCGCCTCGGCGGTGTCCATATAATCGTTGAGGTCGGCAAAGGCCATCTCCGGCTCGATCATCCAGAACTCGGCGGCGTGGCGCTGGGTATAGGAGACCTCGGCGCGGAAGGTGGGGCCGAAGGTGTAAACATCGCCGAAAGCCATGGCGAAGTTCTCGGCATTGAGCTGGCCTGAGACGGTCAGGCTCGTCGGCTTGCCGAAGAAGTCCTTGCTGTCATCAACAGTGCCGTCCTCCTTGAGGGGGAGGTTGTTGAGATCGAGTGTGGTGACGCGGAACATCTCACCCGCGCCCTCGCAGTCGGAGCCGGTGATAATGGGGGTGTTGACGTACACGAAGCCGCGCTGCTGGAAAAACTCATGCACTGCCTGCGCCGCGACGCTGCGGACGCGGAAAGTGGCGGAGAAGAGATTGGTGCGCGGTCTGAGGTGCTGGATAGTGCGCAGGAACTCCACGCTGTGGCGCTTCTTCTGGAGGGGATAGTCCGGCGTGGACGCGCCCTCGACGGTGATCTCATCGGCTTTCAGCTCAAAGGGCTGCTTTGCCTCCGGGGTGAGAACAAGCGTGCCGTGGACGATAAGGGCAGCGCCTACGTTCTGCTTTGCGATCTCTTCGTAATTATTCAGTGAGCTCCTCTCAAATACGACTTGCAGCGACTTGAAGCAGCTACCGTCATTAAGCTCGATAAACCCGAAGTTCTTCATGTCGCGGACGGTCCTGACCCAGCCGCAGACTGTCATGCTCTGGCCGCCGAGGGCTTCTGCATCGGCAAAGATGCCGGAAATTTTCTGACGTTTCATTTGGCGCTCTTCCTTTCTTTGTGCCTTTGGGCACGCATATTTTTAAAAGCAGCACTGGTTTCCGCAAAAACCGGTGCTGCATTATTATATATATTATGGTCGGATATTGCAAGGTTTAATTGCGTTTTCCGGGAAAATCAGAAGATCATCTGCACAGGGCACTCATAATTTTTGAGCGTGATGTCCTGATATTCGCCGCCGGCCTCGCCGTCGCGCGTCCATGACACCGGCTTATCGAAGATGAACCGCGCCTGACGGGTGTGGAGAATGAGGAGGTTTTCGCTGTCAAAGCGCTGGGACAGCACGCTCTCGACGATCTCGCCGAAGCCCGCGACGCTGCCGGGGTTCTTCACCAGCACGAGCTCACTCATCCCATCGCCAAGGCAGACCATCTCGCTCGGCAGACGGACTATGCCCGCGACCGAGGTGGAGTTTGACATGCTGCCGTAGAGAAGATCCGCTTCCACAACGCCGCCGTCATACTCGACACGGGTCTTATAGCTCTCTATCTTCCCGAGCTGCTGCGCGCCCTGGAGCACATAGGCCAGATGACCCAGCCGCTTTTTCTGATCCTGCGGGGTGGCGTAGCTCACCTCGGTGAACGCGCCGAAAGCCGCGATATAGGCAAAGTATTTATCATCCCCGAAGCCGCCGACGTCAAAGGGGTGTGCCGTGCCGTGGACTATCCTGCGCGCCGCGCCGACCGTGTCGTTCTTCGGCAGGCCGAGCGTCGTTGCAACGTCGTTCGCCGTGCCCATGGGCATATACCCGACAGGGGGCGGAGAGTCGAGCTGCATGAGCCCGGCGAGAACCTCGCTGAGCGTACCGTCCCCGCCGATGCAGGCGACGGTATCGAAGTTCCCTGCATGGCGCGCGGCAAACTCCGTCGCTTCCCCGCGCCCGGAGGTGAAGAACAGCGTCGTCCTGTAGCCGCCGAGGTCGAGCGTATGCAGCGCTTCGGCAAAATTCACCTTGTACCCGCCGCGTCCCGCCGCAGGGTTTACTATGAGCATCAGTTTCTTTTCCATGTTTCTCCTTTGCCCCTTGCCAACGTCTAAGCTCAGTTCTTGAGGCTGTGCAGCGGGGCGGGGATGCGCCCGCCGCGGGCGATGAACTCCGCGGCGCTGCCGTCATGCAGCGGCATTATCGGCGCCGAGCCGAGAAGCCCGCCAAAGTCTACCGTATCGCCGACGGTCTTGCCCTTTGCCGGGATGATGCGCACGGCGGTGGTCTTGTTGTTGACCATGCCGATAGCTGCCTCATCGGCAATGATAGCGGAGATGGTATCGGCGCTCGTATCGCCGGGGACGGCGATCATATCAAGCCCGACCGAGCAGACGCAGGTCATTGCTTCGAGCTTATCGATGCAGAGCATACCGTCCTCCACGGCGGAGATCATGCCCGCGTCCTCGGACACGGGGATAAATGCGCCGGACAGGCCGCCGACATGGCTTGACGCCATGACGCCGCCTTTTTTGACCGCGTCATTGAGGAGCGCGAGGGCAGCGGTCGTGCCGTGCGTGCCGCATTTTTCAAGTCCCATTATCTCCAGTATCTCCGCAACGCTGTCTCCTATCGCGGGAGTGGGAGCAAGGGAGAGGTCGACCACGCCGAAGGGCACACCGAGACGGCGCGAGGCCTCCTGCGCAACAAGCTCGCCCATGCGCGTTATCTTGAAGGCGGTCTTTTTTATCGTCTCCGCCACGACGTCAAAGCTCTCGCCCATGCACTGCTTGAGTGCGTAGGCGACGACGCCGGGGCCGGACACACCGACGTTGATGACCGTCTCCGGTTCGCCGACACCGTGGAACGCCCCCGCCATAAATGGGTTATCCTCAACGGCGTTAGAAAATACGACGAGCTTTGCACAGCCCATCGGGTCAATGTCCGCGGTCTGCTTTATTATCCTGCCCATGAGCGCGACGGCGTCCATGTTTATGCCCGCTCTCGTCGAGGCGAGGTTCACGCTCGAACAGACAAGCTCCGTCTGCGTGAGCGCGGCGGGGATGGAGTTGATAAGACGCAGGTCGCTTTTCGTAAAGCCCTTGTGCGCAAGCGCCGAGAAGCCGCCGATGAAGTTCACGCCCGTCTCGTGCGCGGCGTGGTCGAGCGTCAGGGCAACGGGGGTATAATCCTCCTCCCGGCACGCAGCGGCAACGAGCGATATCGGGCTTACCGAGATGCGCTTATTGACAATGGGTATGCCCAGCTCCCGCTCGATGGCGCAGCCGGTTTCGACAAGCTTACCCGCGCAGCGGCATATCTTGTCGTAGATCTTCCGGCAGCACTCGTCCATGCTCTCGCTCGCGCAGTCAAGCAGGCTTATGCCCATGGTGATCGTGCGCACATCGAGGTGCTGCTGGTTTATCATGTCTATGGTTTGCAGAATTTCACTGCTGTTGAAGAGATAGCTCATGGGGCACCTCAGATCCTGTGCATGGCTTCAAAGATGTCCTGCCGCTGGATATGGATATCGAGCGCACGCTCCTCGCCCTTCTCCTTGAGGAAGCGGATCAGCTCATCAAAGGGCAGGGTGCAGTCGGCAAGGTCGACAAGCATTATCATTGCGAAATACTCCTGCATCAGAGTCTGACTGATATCGAGTATGTTTATCTCCTTCTGGGCAAGCAGTGAGGTGACGTATGCGGTGATGCCCTTGCTGTCCTTCGCGAACACGCTGACTATTGCTTTCATTCTGTTATCTCCCTATGTATTAGTTATCAACCCGAATAGTGCCGGCACAGGTGCCTGACGCAGCACCTTTCGCACTCCGGCCTTCTCGCAATGCACACGGCCCTGCCGTGCAGGACTATGCAGTGGCAGAAGTCCGAGGAGTGCTCGGGCGGCAGGATCTTCCTCAGCTCCATCTCGATCTTCACCGGATCTTTGAGGTCATCCACAAGGCCGAGGAGATTCGAAATGCGGATGCAGTGCGTGTCCACGACCGTGGAGCCGGGGACCTTGAACACGTCGCCGAGGATGAGGTTCGCGGTCTTGCGCCCGACGCCGGGCAGAGCCGTCAGCTCCTCCATCGTGCGCGGCAGCTCCCCGCCGTATTTCTCCAGCAGCACATTCGCGCAGGCAACGATGTCCCGCGCCTTGGAATGATAGAAGCCGCAGGAGCGCACATACTCCTCAACTTCCGCGACGTCTGCCTCGGCAAAGGCCTCAAGCGTCGGGAAGCGCGCAAACAGCGCCGGTGTTATCTTATTCACCCGCTCATCGGTGCACTGCGCCGCAAGGCGCACCGAGAACAGCAGCTCATAAGCTTTGTTCCAATCGAGCGTGCAGTCCGCCAATGGGTACTCCGCCATCAGCAGACGCACTATCTCATTTACCTGCTCCTGCGTTCTCATCTGCTGAGCTCTATCGTGCCGCCGCACTCGATGACCGGCAGCTCCACCTTGCTGTAGGTGCCGCCGAACTGGTACTGCGCCGCGAGGGGGAAGCTGGCGCTGCTGCCGGAGGGCAGGCTCAGCGTATGCACCGTGGAGGCAAGCAGGGTCTCAAGGCGCGTGTTGTTCTCCCACTTTATCGCCGGGGAGTCCGCTGAGGCGTACTGGTCGCCGACGCTGACGTTGACGGCGTTATAAAGCTCGCGCACCTCGATCTGATAGGATACGAGATAGACATTCACCGTGACCTCGACACGCTCAGAGTCGAGTACCGTCGCCGTCCAGTCGGCGCGGAGGTTCAGCGGCGTGCCGGTATCAGAAGTGAAGCTGCCCGAGCCGATGACCTCGCCCTGCGGGATAACGGGCTGGACATGCTCCGTGGTCGCGGTGGGAATGGGCGTAGGCGTGGCCGTCGGCACCGGCGCTGCGGGCGTCGGCGTCGCGGTAGGCGCGACGGACGGCACTATCGCCGGGGTCGGCTGGGGAGGCTCTAAAGCAGGCTGTGTCTCAACGCTCGGCGTGACTGTATTCGCATAGGGGTCGTTCGTCGGCGTCGCCTCGGCCTTTTTCTCGCTCTGCATGTCCATAAGCAGATTTACCGCAACTGCAATGACCAGCAGAAAAACTATGATGAACAAAACAGCTTTGATTCTTCCTTTTGACATTTCGGATCGCTCCTTTATACAATGCTTGCTTTTGAATGTTAATTATAACCCATGCGTCGAAAATTGTCCATAATCCCGCGCAGTGTACACAATAATTTAATACTAAATCCGGTTTTACATTTCCCGTTGCCGGTGGTATAATTAAAGAACTCTGTTGAAAGGCGGATTGCCCAGAATGTATAAACCCTTAGCGGACGAGATCCGCCCTGCGTCGCTTGACGATGTTGTCGGTCAGAAGCATATTTTAGGCAAAGACGGTATGCTCCGCCGCATCGTCGAGAGCGGCCAGATACCGAACATGATATTCTACGGTCCCTCCGGGACGGGCAAGACCACCGTCGCGCGCATCATCGCCCAGCGCACAAACCGCTCGCTGCGCAAGCTCAACGCGACGACCGCGGGCATTGCCGATATAAAAAAGATCATCGATGAGCTCGATACCTTCCTCGCCCCCGGCGGTGTGCTGCTCTATCTCGATGAGATACAGTATTTCAACAAAAAACAGCAGCAGTCGCTGCTAGAGTTTATTGAGGACGGGCGCATCACGCTCATCGCCTCCACAACAGAGAACCCCTATTTCTGCGTGTTCAACGCTATTCTCAGCCGATCGACGGTGTTTGAGTTCAAGCCCGTCTCCGCCGAGGATGTGAAGCAGGCGGTCTATCGCGCTGTGGATATAATGAACGCGCGGCGGGAGGCTCCTCTCACGCTCCAGGACGGTGCTGCCGAACGCATCTCCTCCGCCTGCGGCGGGGACGTGCGCAAGGCGATAAACTCGGTCGAGCTGCTCTTCTCCGCCGCGGGGGAGCGCAGCGTCATCACCGCCGAGGACGCCGCCGCGATAACTCAGCGCAGCGCCATGCGCTATGACCGCGACGGTGACGACCATTATGACATTCTCTCCGCTCTCATGAAATCGCTGCGCGGCTCTGACCCGGATGCAGCGCTGCATTACCTTGCGCGGCTCCTCGAGGTCGGCGACCTCGTCGGCGCTTGCCGGCGCATCCTCTGCTCGGCAAGCGAGGACATCGGCCTTGCCTACCCGCTGGCTGTGCCTATCGTCAAGGCCTGTGTGGACTCCGCGCTTCAGCTCGGTCTGCCCGAGGCGAAGCTCCCATTGGCCGAGGCCTGCATCCTGCTTGCGACCGCGCCGAAGTCGAACTCCGCCTGCATGGGCATTGACGCTGCTCTTGCCGACGTCCGCGCCGGGCGCACGGGCAGCATCCCGCGCGAGCTTCAGAACGTTCACGCCGACGGCGCAGGCTTCGAGCGTGAGCAGGGCTACAAGTACCCGCACAGCTATCCCGGCCACTGGGTGCGTCAGCAGTATCTGCCCTATGAGCTGCGCGGAGCGCACTACTATGATTACGGCGACAACAAGACCGAACAGGCCGCGAAGCGCTATTGGGAGGAGATCAAGAAGTAATGGACATTCAGGTCGGCGATATCCTCACAATGAAAAAAGCCCACCCCTGCGGCAGTAAGCAATGGCAGGTGCTGCGCACGGGCGCGGACTTCAAGCTGCGCTGCTGCGGCTGCGGCCATGAGCTTATGGGCGCGCGCAGTAAGTTTGAAAAGAACATCCGGCAGGTGCAGCGTTGAACTGGGTCTACATTCTCCGCTGCGGCGACGGCTCGCTGTACACCGGCTGGACAAACGACCTCGACGCCCGTGTCGCGCTGCACGCGTCCGGTAGGGGCTGCAAATACACGCGCTCACATCTGCCGGTGGTGCTTGTCTACTCCGAGGAATACGTGAGCGAGCACGACGCGCGCAGCCGCGAATGGCACATCAAGCGCCTCTCCCGTAAAGAAAAACTATCCCTCATCGAGCGAAAGGAAACCCCTCCCGATGTCCAGAAGATATGAACTCGATCTATGCAGAATAACGGCCTGCATAATGGTTATCATTATCCATGCCGGCTCTGCGCTCTATCACAGCTGCCCGCTGTATGAACCCGCCTTTGTTCCGCTCTGCTTCATCAGCACCGCCGCGCGCGGCAGCGTGCCCGTCTTCTTCATGCTGACGGGGCTCCTGATGCTCTCGCGCGAAAAGCTCGAGCTCTGGCACTTTTTCAGGCGGCACATTCTCCGTCTCGCGGGGCTGTTCCTCTTGTGGTCGGCGCTCTACGCCGTCGGCAGCCGCGTCGCCTCCGGCAGCTTCGGCAGCGCCTATGACTTTTTCTATTCCGTCATGGCCGGGCACTACCATATGTGGTTCATCGCCGCGATGGTGACCTGCTGCCTCTTCATCCCGATACTGCACGCAGCCATACACGGTGCAAAGCTTGACACGCGCTGGCTCCTCGGCGTGTTCCTGTTCCTTGTGCTCCTCATGCAGAACTGCAACCTCACGCCTGACCCTGCGTATATACTCAACCGCTTCACGTTGAATTTTGGCTTTGACTATTTGCCGTATCTGCTTTATATTATATGGGGCTGGTACTTAGGACAGCGCGAGTACGGCAGGCGGACGCTCTGGCTCGCACCGCTCGTCTTTCTGCTGACCGCCGTGCTCACGACCGCCGGGAATATCTGGTACTCCAATTACCGCGGCTATGCCGACGGCTGGCTGTTCAGCTATTTCTCCCTGCCGAACTTCATCATGGCAAGCGCGATGTTCTGCTTTTTCCTCGCTCTCAAGGGACATGCTTTCAAACATGCAAAGCTGATACACCGGCTCTCCGACTGTACTCTCGGCGTCTATCTGCTGCATCCGCTTATGTTAAACATGCTTGAGCGCCTCGGCGTCGCTGTCGGGCTTGAGCAGCCCATCGGCTCTTTGCTCGGTGTCTCAGCGCTGTGTGCCGTTCTGTGCTTTGCCGTGAGTTATATCGCGAAAAAGATACCAGTTATAAGAAACCTGCTTTAGGAACATAATTCCCCTGAGCGCGTCCATATATATACGCTTCTTTCCGAGGTTTTGAAATGAAAAAGATACTTAAGCTGATCTGCTTCCTGCTGCTGTGCGGCATACTTGCCATCACCATAAAGCTCCGGCTCGATTCGCCCGAGATGCCCGTACAGAGCGCCGCACCTGTAATCGCGCCGCTCGACGCATCGCCCACGCCAACCCCGTCGCCGACACCGGAACCTACTCCTACACCGACCCCGACGCCCGAGACCTACACGCTCTCCGTCATCGGCGACTGCACGCTTTGGTCGAACGCGAACTACGCCCAGCATCCCGCGGGGTACGCCGGGGTCATAAACGGGGACTACTCCTATCCGTTCTCGAACACCATTCAGTATTTTGAGAATGATGATTTCACCATTGCAAACTTCGAGTGCATCCTCTCAGACAAGAACCTTGCCTACGACTACACTCAGGTCTATTTCCCGTTCATCGCGCCGACTGAGTACGCCAACATCATAATCGACGGCGGCGTTGACTTTGTCACCACGGCGAACAACCACATCATGGACTGTTATGAAGCCGGTGAGACCAGCACCTATGACACCCTTGAAGCCTACGGCATTCCCTTCGGCAAGGAGGGACAGGCACAGCTCTATACTACTGACAGCGGTCTGGTTATTGGTATCTACTGCTCCGGCAAGGACCTCGCTCCGAACAAGGACAAGGCTCTCAATGCGATTCAGCAGCTCATTGATGACGGCGCGGAGTATATAATCTGTGCTTTCCATTGGGGGCAGGAACTGTACTATGAGCCCAACAAAGCACAGATCGATCTTGCCCACGCATGCATCGACGCAGGAGCCGACCTCATCTACGGCAGCCATACCCACTGTCTCCAGCCCATTGAGGAATACGGCGACGGGCTGATCCTCTACAGCATGGGCAACTGGACCTTCGGCGGCAGCACCATGCCGAGCGATCCGGACACGGCTATCGTTCAGGTCGAGCTGACACGTAGTGACGACGGCAGCATATCCCGCACCGGTATGGATGTCATCCCCTGCTGCGTCAGCAGCAAAATTGACGCGGCGATGGCAAACGAGCAGAACTACAACGACTATAAGCCGACTCCTTATGAGGAGGGCTCTGAGGGCTATAACCGTGTGCTCAGTAAGCTCACGGGTGAGTTCGAGGCCACCTCGCAGGGCGCTGACTATTCCGGCTGGCTCGCAAGCCGCGCGGGCTGATTTTCAATAAACGTAAAAATGGCACAGGAATTTTGCCTGTGCCATTTTCATATCCGATTATCAAAGCAGCTCTATCAGCTTCTCGACATCCTCTATGCGCGTTGCCCAGCTCGTGGCAAAGCGTATGACTGTATGCTCCGCGTCGTAGGTCTCCATGAATCCGTAGGCGACCTGCTTGCCGAGCTCTTCGAGCTTCGCCGTCTCTATGACAATGAACTGCTGGTTCGTCGGAGAATCCAGATACATATTATAGCCCCGGGAGATAAGCCCCGCCTTGAGCCGCTCTGCGCAGTCTATCGCGTTCTTCCCGCACTTCATGTACAGCCCGTCCGTGAACAGCTCATCGAACTGCACGCCGAGCATCCAGCCCTTAGCCAGCAGTGCACCATTCTGCTTGATTATCGAGAAAAAGCCCTCGGGCGCTTTCCCGGTGAACACGACGGCTTCGCCGAACATCGCGCCGACCTTTGTCCCGCCGATGTAGAACACGTCGCAGTTGTCTGCGATCGTCTCAAGCGTCACGTCCGTACCCGTCGCAGCGAGGCCGTAGCCGAGACGCGCGCCGTCAAGGAACAGCGGGATATCATACTTTGCGCACACGCTATGCAGCGCTTCAAGCTCCGCCTTTGTGTAGAGCGTTCCGTACTCCGTAGGGTGCGAGATATAGACCATGCCGGGCTTGACCATGTGCTCATGATTTGCGTCCTTATAGAAGGTCGCGATATATTCTTCGACCTCCGCGGCGTCGAGCTTGCCGTTATGCTCCGGCAGCGTCAGTACCTTGTGCCCACCGGCTTCGATAGCACCGGCCTCATGCACCGCGACATGCCCTGTTGCCGCTGCGACAACGCCTTCATAAGAGCGCAGCATAGACTTTATCACTACTGCGTTCGTCTGAGTCCCGCCAACGAGGAAATATACCTCCGCGTCGGGTTTGCCGCAGGCGGCGCGTATCTTATTCTTCGCGCTCTCGCATATCGCATCCGTGCCGTAACCGGGGTTCTTGTCCATGTTTATTTCGCTGAGCCGCCGAAGAATATTTGGGTGGCAGCCCTCCATATAATCGCTTGAGAAGTAAAGCATATCTGTCTCCTTGCTTGTTCGTTGTACAGTCGGATTTTACCATATTCGGCGCGTCCGCACAAGAGCCTGAGTATATAGCAAAAAAACACAGCCTCGATTTCTCGAAGCTGTGATCAAATGTTGGCGTTGACCTATCTTTCCAGTCCGTCTCCAGACAAGTATTGTCGGCACTGGTGAGCTTAACTTCTGTGTTCGGAATGGGAACAGGTGGACCCTCACCGTTAAAAACACCAACTATTTATTTAGGACTTACGCCCTGAAAACTGAACAGAGAAGGAAGTAAGCAAGGGATATGCCTGCATACTGTAGGTCAAGCCCTCGGGTTATTAGTACCAGTAGGCTGAACACATCACTGTGCTTACACCGCTGGCCTATCAACGAAGTAGTCTTCTTCGACCCTTACTCCTAATGGATGGGAGATCTTATCTTAGGGGGAGTTTCACGCTTAGATGCCTTCAGCGTTTA